>Ga0136567_1000725_pt1 | contig 8420 bp, 11 predicted proteins | sample AntDeeMetagenom3_FD_104788 | JGI IMG/M metagenome (GOLD analysis project Ga0136567, IMG submission 104788) | Saline lake microbial communities from Deep lake, Antarctica - Metagenome #3 | ecosystem: Environmental > Aquatic > Non-marine Saline and Alkaline > Saline | place: Antarctica: Deep lake... | reverse complement strand
TTTGAAGCTTTAATGGCCTCAATTCTTGCAATATCTATGCCGCTCTACCACCCCGCTAACCCTCATCAATACTGGAGTTAGGGGGTTTCTCAGGGACGACTAGGTAATTGCAAGAAAAAGCGTCCGGCAAAACCTAGGAGTTGATAAACGAAATGACGGATTGGACTTCGTCAATAGTGCTCACAAACCACTCATCTCCAGGGGCATCTTCTTTCCAACGGCCTCTTGCCTTGAGAACTGCGTGGATGGCATCCTCAAGCTGCGCAACCCGCTTGACCTGCCATCTCCCGAGAATTTCCGGTTTCTCAAAAAATCCAGCGCCTCTGCATTGTCCAAACACGCGAGTTTCAACCTCGGCGGCGGTGGTAAGCCCAATTTTTATCGGGAACGCTTCTCCAATTTTTTTGATTGCCGGGAAGGTGAAAGCATATATCCAACCGTCAAACTCAATATCGACTTGTGCCTCGATTGCGTCGTCGACATCTTCAGCAGCTTCTTGCGTAAACTCCGTATCTGACTTCAGTCGATACATTCCCGACTGACCCAACCAAACAAATGGTGATTCCGAACCGCGCTTTGCACGAAGTGAGGCGAAAAACCGGATGGCTCCACCAACTTGGTGCATTTTTCCCTCGGTATCGCGGGCAGGATAAGTAAGACCCATTTGATACTCACTCAAGTACCGGCTTAAGACTCTTGTGATCACTGGATTCAGCTTGAAAGGTTCGCCAGACAGTGCTTCTGGTTCCAGAGCGAGTTCCGGTAGAAGGTGATAACGAGCAAATTTGTAGCAGAACGATGCATTGGGCTCGAATTCAATGGGTAGAGGTTTCATTTGATGTGCCTAATTTCAATTAATAGAAGCTGTATGGCTCAAGACCTGACAAATCTGCACTGACGAAGTGATTGCGAGGTCTTTCGGTCGACATTTCGGTCGTTAGCGCGTGGTGAAACTGGCTGAGGTGGCCTCAGTAACGCGAGCTACCGCCCCGCCCCAAACACCTGCACCCAGTACACCCCCGACCGGCTCTGCGGGTTCACCTCAAACGCCGCTCCCGTTTCCTGGAAGCTGGGCGCCATGATGCTGGCGCAATGCCCCGGGCTGTTGAGCCAGCCTTGCACCGCGAGGTCGGCCGTCATCTGGCCGGCGGCGATGTTTTCGCCGATGCTGCGCCAGCGGTAGCCGGCGCGCGTGGCGCGCACGTCCACCGTGCTGCCGTCGCGCGCGGTGTGGCTGAAGTAGTTGTGGCGTGCCATGTCGGCAGCGTGGCCGGCGGCGACTTCGCTCAGCCGTGGGTGGCGCCGCAGCGGCGGCACCGCTGGAAAGGCCTCGTCGCCGCAGCGCCGCGGCTGGGCGCGTGCGGCGTTGACGAGTGTGAGGATGCGCGCTTCGATCTGTTGACCGTCGGAGGCCTGCGGCGCCACGAAAGGTTCGGCCAGCACCACCCAGGTCTGGTTGCCGCGCTGGTGGAAGCCGGCGTCGACCAGGTTGGGCGCCATCACCGTGGCGCAGGACGTCGTCAGGACCCTGGGTGTCAGTGCCGCGGGACCGGTGATGCCGCCCACCGTGATTTTGACGGCACGTATCCGGCGGTAACCGGCGGCCTGGAGCGCGTCCTCGAGTTTGGCACCGCCGGAGATCATCATGGCCGCGCGCGTCAGGGCCGGGTCTTCGCGCAGCGCCGGCGCCCGCGCGGGGCCGGCGCCGCAGCCCTGTTGCCGGATGTTGTTGATCGCGCGCAGCAAGGCGGGGTGGTCCGGCAGGGGTGGCGTTTGTGCATGGGCGGGCAGGCAAAGCGCCAGCAGGCCGGCGGCGGTGAGGGCCGCCAGGCGGCGAGCCATGGGGTTTGCCCGTGCGGGGCGAGCTAAGTTCATTGGCCCATGATAGCCAGCCCGCAATGCCGGCCTGGCGCAGTCCGCCGCCAGCCTCGCATACTCCTGATTTGATAGCTGCCCACGCTTGCCGGACAAGGGCGTGAGGCCTTTTTTGCCCTGAACAGGCAGCGCGATGCCGGCGTTCAATTCACTTCGTACCGGCGGACCAGCGGCCCGAAGCGGCACAGACGGTGGCCGGCGCGCCATGCAAGCGGAGCTGACTCTCATCCAGCAGCGCGGCGCTTGCCGGATCGGTGTCGAAGCGGATGCCCAGCGCGTGGGCGATCTGTATATCCTCGATGGGCAATTCCCAGCTCAGGAAGACCTGGCTGCAGTCGCGCCCGGGGCCGAAGGATGCCGCATCGAAACCACTGCCGCCGCGTTCGATCACGGCGTGCGGCTGGCCGGTATCGAAAATCACCACCGTGCCGCGGCTGATCGGGATGCGCCTGCCCGCCGCCGGGAAATGTATGTCCAGGCCCTTGTCCTCGCTCAGGAACAGGTTGCAAAACGCCATGCCGCCGTACTGATCGCCGTCATGGTGGTAGTTCGCGCCGCGGCAGGCCATCAGCGCGACGTCCGCGGTGCACAGCAGCTCCTGCAGGCCCAGGCTGCGCGTCCAGTCCGCCACCGCTTGCACACAGAGTTTGTAGTCGGGCCAGCGCATGCGCGCGCGTGGCAGCGACAAGGGCTCGACCTCACCGGCTTCGAGTTGCAACTGCTGCGCGATCTCGCGTTCCCAGTCGGTGGTCAGCGGGGCGGGAGGCGTGGGCACCACCAGGTTGCCGGACAGGATGGTGTCGCTGACGCTGCGGCTGCGGATGACATCCCCGCTCCAGAAATAGCAGGCGAGTTCGTCCTGCACGCGCGGCAGTGATGGCAGGGGGCTCATGGTGGCAGTGTAGTCAGGCGGAGACAGCCGGTCGGGGGAGGGTGTGGGTGGCGACGGGTTTGAAAGTTATAGTCATCCCACCAGGGGCCGCGCCTGGGCTTGCAGGCAGAACGAACAAACACAGACGGCGACTTTGTCTGGTTTGTTATACCCAGTCCTTTGTATTGCATCGCGAGATAGGTCCATGATTTCAAACACTTTCTTCAGTGATAGTTGCCGGTGTTATCTGACTGGCCGCCATGTTATTCCGCAGTTTTGCGGGATATATCAAAGTTAGGTCTCATGAGCCCAGCGTCTATCTCCGCTCTTGTTGAAGAGTCTCTGCTGGGACCGCGCGAGGTTTACGGCCACGAGGCGGCGGAAGGCGCGGCACACGTGTCTTCGATTAGGACGCGCTTTGTTGAGCGGCGGATCATGCCTGAGCTAAGGCCGGTCTTTGTCGAGGCACACATCACCCACCTGGTTGGTCTGCCAGAAGGCGAGCATGTTGTGTACTTCGTTACGCAGGATGATCCGCAGAGCGTTTTCTTTGACCCGCATACAGAGTCATTTGGTTGCGCCTGGGGTCCCGAAGCAGGCTCAGGCAGATTCGTGGACTTGGGCTTCAGGAGTTTTGATGTTCTCGCAATGGCTTCAGCTTGAGACCCGTCGCATGAGACTTAACATGTCAATCGACACGGACCCACGGCAACAAGAGGCGGCTCCGCCGCGCGTGCTGTGGTCCGGTCATTTCCGACGTTAGAGATCAGGATGCAGCGCTACACGAAAGCGGCACTCGCCCTCTTGGGCGTCCTGGTGCTCGGCTGGGTCGCTGTAAAGCTTGTCTATGAGCCATTCATGACCAGGCAGGTGATTGCACTGATGGCGGAGGAATCGCGCAAGATCGAGGCCTTCAATGCTGTTGGGAGGGTTGAAACCTACGATTCCTTGAGCGCTCTTCTTCAAAAGGGCTGTTTTCGCGAAGCGGCCCAGCTCGTCGAGATTCAGCAGAGCCTCCTGCTGAGTGGTATCGCGCACGACATGGAGCGGAGCCGTGAGGTCACTAAGGTTGTTGTCGACCGAAATGCGCAGATAGCCGGCCGGGCGCGTGCCGAGGCTACTAACCGAAACCCACCTCGGGGCTATACGCCGTGCCGCTGATCCCTAACTTGGCAGTCGACACGGACGTCCTCGCGGCGCGTCTTTGCGTGCTTTTGGCCCGCCGGGCACTTCTACGTTAGATTGCAGGGAGAAGCCGTGAGCCCATCGAAGATTGCATCCCTAAGCTTCCTTTCCATCGCAGCAGGGTGGCTTGTTCTGATCCCACTGCTCACGACGATCTCTGTCGCGCGAGCACCTGCCATCGAAGCTGTCTTAGAGGGAGTGTGTCCAGTCTTGTATGTCCCGCTTGTTCGTTCAATCGAAGAGCCGTTGCACCGACTCGGGCCGGACATGTATTGGCCAGTCGTTGGGTGGAAAGACAAAACAACAGGCCTCGACATTGAGACGGCCTCTCGAAAGGAGGGCCCAACACTGTGCAGCGTGGTGGAGTCGAAGGCCAGATCTATCAAGTGGAAAGTGCGTGACGGGAGACTCACCCCCACGGTCCGAGTTGACTATACGGCATTGCTCCTCCTCTGCCTGCTACCTGCGGCACTCTTGGCGGGTGTTGGCTTTCTGTTTGGCAGAAGTAGAGCTGCAACCTAACTCAAACGTTGGTCGTCACATTCAAGTACCGCCTGTGTTCAACGTATGCGATACGTTACCCTTTCAGCAAACCAAAATTGGGAGAATCCGTGAAGTCGTCGAGAAGAAACCATTTGCAGATCAGCGTCGCAACCATCGCAGCATTCGCCTTTACTGTCATGCCTCTTGGCATTCAAGCAGCTACTGCGAGCGAGTTAGTGGGCAACTGGACGGTTGAAAACTCCACTGAAAATCACGAGCTTGAAGGGGTCAAATCTCTCATCATCAATGTCGACGATAGTGCGATTAAGGATTACAAGTCGTCTAAGTTCGCAAAGAAGTGGAACCTATCTAAGGGCAAGCTGGTGCTCGTCGATGAACCCGGCACTACCCCGGGTCCCGCAGAAGAGTTCGTCGTCGACTTCGCAGATCCCGGCAAGAGGCAACTCCGCCTGAAAAATCCGCGTTCAAGCCATGCAAAAGAAATCAGGCTGGTCAAAGGCGGTTAGGCCCCGGCCAGCTCGGCACGCTAGTGACATCCAACAAGTCAGCCCACACGGACATGCAACCTCAGGTTGCCGTGTCGCGGCAAGTGTTGCATGCCAGTGGCCTCCAACCTTGGGCAACCCAATGAAGCTCACACAGATCAGAACACTCCAACACAGCTGCAAGGCGGCCTTCGTGATCGCGATGGCCTGCTTCGTTTTGCTTGGGGTTCAAGCTCTGCTCTTTTCGGATTCTTTCGGTACGGTGGCACTGACGGGTGCACTGGCCAGCTTCTTTACTGCGCTCTTTTTGCTTGGTGCCATTGCCTCTGCCAAGTGTCCCTCGTGCAAGCGCTTTTTTGTGGGCTCTACGGTCGAAGATGGTGTCCCGACGGCCTCCCTGTTCACCGTGGACTGCATGTATTGTGCTTATCCGACGCAAGGTATGCCGTCTGCGGAAGAGACACATTGAGAAATACCATGAGTACGTCATCCATCCTGTGGGGCGTGTTGTTTGGTTCCATCGGCGCCGGCTACGCGCTGTACGGCAAGAAGCAGCGCGCGCTGCTTCCATTTCTGTGTGGCCTTGCGCTGATGCTGTTTCCGTACTTCGTCCACAACACTTACCTCCTCGTGGCCGTGGGCGCAGCGCTGGCGGCGGCTCCGTTCATCTTCCGGTGAAACACCACGGCCCGCGCCAATGGCGAGGGCGCATCGGTATATTCCTGCCATGGCAACAGCAAGCAATACCAGTGGCAGCCTGCCCAGCCGCCTCCTGCGGCGAGGCCGCGAAGAACGCCTGACCCAGGCCGCGGGTGGCCTCACGTTTGCAGTCATGGTGTCGCTGGTGCCGCTGCTGGCGGTGAGTTTTGCGCTGTTTGCGCGGGTGCCGGCGCTGCGGGCTGTCGGTGAATCGATCCGCGAGCATTTGCTGCGCGGCCTGTTGCCGGCCGATATCGCGCGCACCGTGCTCAAGCACCTGGCGCAGTTCACCGGCAATGCCGGCGGGCTCACACAACTCGGATTTGCGTTGTTGCTGGTGTCGGCCTTCATGCTGCTGCTCAGCGTCGAGAACACGCTCAACCGGATCTGGCAGGTCAAGAAACCGCGCACCATCCCGCGCCGGCTGGCCCTGTGCGCGGTCCTGCTGCTGGCCGGGCCGGTGGTGATCGGTGCCAGTCTGTGGGCCGCGTCTTATTTGCTGGCGATGTCCAGTGGCATGCTGGGCTCGCGGCCCGGCTGGTTGCCGCATGCGCTGAATGTCGGCCCGCTGTTGCTGAGCATCGCCGGCTTCAGCTGCCTGTTCCGCTTTGTGCCGCACACCGCCGTGCGCTGGCGTGATGCGATTGCCGGCGGCCTGCTGGCCGGCGCTGCGTTTGAACTCGGCAAACACGGGTTTGCGATTTACCTCGCGAAGGTACCGAGTTACCGCACGATTTACGGCGCGTTTGCGCCGCTGCTGGCTTTCCTGGTGTGGGTGTATTACTCGTGGCTGGTCACGCTGGCCGCGGCGCTGCTCAGCGCCAGCCTGCCGCGCGGCAAGGGCCAGGCGGCGCGGCGGCCGGCGCGGGCCTGAGCCGGCCCTCCGATCCGCTACCTGGCGGTCCCGAACACCTGTACCCAGTAGATGCCGGCGCTGCTGCTGTTGTTGACGGCAAAAGCGGTCGCCATCTCGGTGTAGTCAGGCGACATCAGGTTGGTGCAATGTTCCTGGCTGCCGAGCCAGTCCTGCACCGCGGCTTCGACCTGGGTGTGGCCGGCGGCGATGTTCTCGCCGATGGCACGCCAGCGGTAGCCGCCGCTGGTGGCGCGTTCTTCCACGTGGCTGCCATCGCGGCCGGCGTGGTCGAAGTAGTCGTGGCGAGCCATGTCTGTGGCGTGGGCGGCGGCGATGGGCAGCAGCCTGGCGCTCAAGCGCAGCGGGCGCGTCGCGGCGAAGGACATGCTGCCGCAGCTGCGCGGCGTGGCGCGGGCCTGGTTGACCAGGGCCAGCACACGCGACTGCACCTCGTCGGCCTGCGCCGCAGTGGGTGGCAGGAAGGGGAGAGCCACCACGATCCAGGTCCGGGCGGCCTCCCGGTGAAAACCGGCTTCGGTCAAATCGGCCTGGGTCAGCACACTGCATGAGCTGCCCAGCGTGTTTCGTGTTAGCAGGGTGGCGCCCGCACCGCGCAGGATGACCTGCGCGCCGCTCACCGCGCGGTAACCGGCGGCTTTCATGGCCTCGTCCAGCGTGTCACCAGCGGCCAGGCGGGCGGCGGCGGCCGACAGCGCAGCGTTCTCGCGCAGGGGTGGCAACTTGCCGGTCTGCCCCTCGCAGCCTTGCTGCCGCACGGTGTTGATGTCGCGCAGCAGGCCGGTTGGACTGGCGCCGTCCGACTGAGCATGCGCCTGCCCGGTGGCGGCCAGCAGGACCAGCGCCAGGCCCCTGGCGGCCTTACGCCATGTTTCAATTGTTTTCAGCGGAGAGCAGGCAGAGTTCATGGGCCATGGTAGCGGCTTGCCATGGCCCGGCGCGCCGCAGGGTTGATTCGGGCCTGGTCTGCTATCGAATCAATAGCTGCTCATGCACGCTTGCTGAGGGCTACAGCCCTGTTTTGTTCAGGAAGTAACTCGGCGACTGGCCCATGGCGGACTTGAACATCGCTGAAAACGCGCTGTCGCTGGCGTAACCGCTGGCGGCGGCCACCTGGCTGACCGGCGTGCCGCGCGCCAGCAGCGGCAGCGCATGCGCCAGGATGGCCTGCTGGCGCCACTGCTGGTAGCTGGTGCCGAGTTCGTCGCGGAACAGGCGCGCCATGGTGCGTTCGCTGGCGCCCATGTCGGCCGACCATTCGGCCAGCGTGGCGCGCTCGGAGGGCGCGCGCAACACCGCCTCGCACAGGGCGCGCAGGCGCTTGTCGCCACGGTCGGCATGCGGCATGGGGACGCCCAGCGGCTGGGTGTCGGCCTGGCTGATCTCGTCGACCAGCAGGGCGCTGAGCATGGCCTCGCGCGCGGCGCTCAGGCCGGAGCCCTCGTGGGCGTCGAGTGAGTGGACCATTTCCCGCAGCAGCGGCGAGACCACAATCACCCGGCAACCTTGCCAGCCGGAAGGCGTGGCGTCGGCATGCAGGTACAAGGTGCGGAACTCCGCCGCCTCCAGCACGTTGATGGCGTGCAGGGCGCCCGGTGCGATCCACACGGCGCGCGAGGGCGGCACGATGTAGGTGACTTCGTCCGGCGTGGCGGCCGTCACCTGCAGGATGCCGCTGGCGCAGTAGGCCAGTTGCGCCCAGCCATGGCGGTGCGGCTCGAAGTGGGTATCCGCCGGCAGGCTGCGCGCGCGCACACGCACCGGCCGCTGGCGGCTGGGGATGAAAGCGTCTATGCCGTCCACCGACTGGATCGGCAAAGACTTGCGGGCAGGAAGCGTGCGGGGCATGGTTGTGCGGATTTGGCCGAAATTCGCTAAATCCTGTCTTTCTGTCGCATTCAGGAAAAGGAGGCCCGATATTACGATA
>Ga0136567_1000686_pt1 | contig 8674 bp, 9 predicted proteins | sample AntDeeMetagenom3_FD_104788 | JGI IMG/M metagenome (GOLD analysis project Ga0136567, IMG submission 104788) | Saline lake microbial communities from Deep lake, Antarctica - Metagenome #3 | ecosystem: Environmental > Aquatic > Non-marine Saline and Alkaline > Saline | place: Antarctica: Deep lake... | reverse complement strand
CAATACTGTGGTCTTACGGCGAATGAGGTGACGTTTGTAGGCGAGGTAAATGCGGAAAAATTCGGATGTTACACACCGGGAACCTGGATACCCATCGTCAACGAAAACGATTTGCTACAAGATGAGCCTGACTATCTGATTGTTCTTCCTTGGCATTTCAGAAAGTTTTTCCTTGCTAACCGGAAATGGAAAACGGGTAAATTGGTATTTCCATTACCGCAACTGGAAATCGTCTAGCCCCGCTTTGCAGTAAGTGAGGGTGTCAAGGCTTGCGATTAACCTGTTAAAAAATCAAAATTCGTCTGACTTTTTCGTTTAACTCAGTAGCTAAAAAACACTGTCGAACATATTACTATTGCTCTTCGTGCTCTTCGTGCTCTTCAACTTTTACACATTCCTGTTTGTCTGTCTGCCTATCGTGTTTGGTGGATACTTCATAATTAGGTGGCTAAATCGGCTCATCGCAGCGCTGTGGCTGTTTGGGGCGTCGGTAGTTTTTTATGGGATGTGGCGTACGACTTTTATCGCGCTTCTTTTTGGTTTGCTCTTTCCAGGCCGCTGTATCAATGGCAATACCATTTGATCGCGTGAACGGACATGTCTGTTGTGACATTGAATGTAGACAAAATATCGATCCAAGAAGTTATTCGGAAGAAAGTATTCAAACAGGATCCTCCGAAATTTTTCGTGCTGACATATGTAGAAAGAAATTTTCCGAATCGAATGAGGGGGCGGCGGACTGCAGGCCAAAGGTCGTTGCGAAGAGCCTAATTCAATTCATGACGCGGCATTCGCAAACAGGGGTGCCGGAGGCAGTCGGGAAAGAAAACAATAAGTGAAAATCAAGATTCTCAGTGTCTTCGGTACGCGCCCCGAAGCCATCAAGATGGCCCCGCCGGTCCTGGCGCTGGCCAATGACGCGAGGTTCGATGCTCGGGTCTGCGTGACTGGTCAGCATCGTGAGATGCTGGATCAGGTGTTGGCGCTTTTTGATATTCGCCCGGATTTCGATCTGAATGTCATGAAGCCTGGTCAGGACCTCACCGATGCGACCACTGCGATCCTCCAGGGCATGAAAGAGGTGTTTTTGAACTTCAGGCCGGATCTGGTTCTGGTACATGGGGATACGGCCAGTACCTTGGCCGGGAGCTTGGCGGCTTATTACCAGCAAATTCCCGTTGCGCATGTGGAAGCCGGCTTGCGAACAGGGGACCTGTACTCGCCCTGGCCAGAGGAAGGGAATCGCAAGCTTGCCGGCGCATTGGCCGCGCTTCACTTTGCGCCAACAAACACTTCACGGCAGAATCTGCTGCGTGAAGGTGTGCCAGCAGAGCAAATCGTCGTGACCGGAAACACGGTAATCGACGCGTTGCTGCAAGTCGTTGCCAAGCTGAAGGACGACAGCTCACTGCAGGAGCGCTTTGAGAATGAGTTTGCCTTCTTGCGAAAAGAAAGGCGGATGATCCTGGTCACGGGGCATAGACGTGAAAGCTTTGGCGAGGGCTTCGGGCGTATTTGTCAGGCATTGGCCGACGCGGCTCGTTCATTTCCGAACGTGGATTTTGTATATCCGGTGCACCTGAATCCCAATGTCCGCGAACCAGTACACAGGTTGCTTTCAGGGTTGGCGAACGTACATCTGATCGAGCCGCTGGATTACCTGCCGTTTGTGTTTCTGATGAATCGCGCGTATCTCATCCTCACCGATTCAGGGGGGATCCAGGAAGAGGCGCCCTCATTGGGAAAACCGGTCCTGGTCATGCGCGATATCACGGAGCGACCAGAGGCTGTACAGGCGGGTACTGTCAAGCTCGTGGGGACCACCGTGCAGACAATCACCGAAAATCTCTTTGAGCTGTTAACCAGCGAAGCCACCTATCAGAGAATGAGTTTTGCCCATAACCCGTATGGTGATGGCGAGGCAAGCGGGAAAATCCTGGAGGCACTGGCGTGTTTTCATTTCGCCCGGGCATAAGGAGAATGAATTGAATTCTGCAGAAGTGACACAATGAATTTTCAAACTATTTCAATAATCGGTCTGGGCTACATAGGCTTGCCGACGGCCGCAGTTTTAGCAAGTCGGAAAGTCAAGGTGATCGGTGTCGATGTGAACCAGAAAACGGTGGACATCGTCAATCGAGGACAGATACACATCGTGGAACCAGACCTGGACATCATTGTCCGCGCCGCCGTTGTTGATGGATACCTGCGGGCCACCGCCAAGCCAGAACCAGCAGATGCTTTTCTGATTGCAGTGCCCACCCCCTTCAAGGAAGGTCATCAGCCGGATTTGGGTTATATCGAATCGGCCAGCAAGTCGATTGCCCCGGTGCTGAAAAAGGGCGACTTGGTTATTCTTGAATCTACTTCACCTGTCGGCGCCACAGAACAAATGGCGGCATGGTTGTCCGAAGCGCGACCAGACCTCACCTTTCCACAAACCCATGGCGAGGATTCAGACATCCGCGTCGCTCACTGCCCAGAGCGTGTTCTACCTGGACAAGTGTTGCGCGAGTTGGTCCAAAATGATCGCGTAATAGGTGGCATGACCCCCAAGTGCTCCGATGCGGCGGTCCAACTCTACAAAACCTTTGTGCAAGGCGAGTGCGTTATTACGAAAGCGCGAACAGCTGAGATGTGCAAGCTGGTTGAAAACAGTTTTCGAGACGTCAACATTGCATTTGCGAATGAGTTGTCTATTATCTGCGACAAGTTAGGGATCAATGTCTGGGAGTTGATCGGGCTTGCAAACCGTCATCCTCGGGTCAATATCTTGCAGCCGGGTCCAGGCGTGGGAGGGCATTGCATTGCCGTCGATCCATGGTTCATCGTGAGTTCAACGCCCGAGGAGGCGCAACTCATCCGAGCAGCGCGTGGGGTAAACGATGGGAAACCTGGGTGGGTGCTCAACAAGGTGAAGCTGGCCGTGGCCGACTACTTGCGGTCAAATCCGAATAAGACGGCGAAGGACGTAAGTATTGCCTGCTTCGGGCTGGCTTTTAAGGCAGACATCGATGATTTGCGGGAGAGCCCCGCGCTGGAGATTACTGAAAAAATAGGAATCGGGCACCCGGGGCGGGTCTACGCCGTGGAACCGCATATTGATAAACTGCCAGCTTCGCTTGCCGCGGTGGTCACACTGAAGACTATCAAAGAGGCGCTGGACGAGGCGGAGATTTACGTGCTTCTAGTAGACCACAAAAAATTTAAAGAGTCGGCAATGCAATTGCCATCAGGGAAGTCAATTGTTGACACGAGAGGTATCTGGAGTATGCGGTGATAAGAAGAAAAAAAACATTCATCTGCCACCCCAATATCAAGCATAAAAATGTCAATAAGACGGAACGTATCGCCCAATTTTCACTGACTACTTTTGGACGGTAAAAATGCTCGGAAATAGCCTGCGGCAAAAGATCAAAAAAACTTCCGCAACCAATTAAAAGCCTGTTGGTTCGATTAAGTATCGGGGGATGAAGTTGCCCGGTTACAAACTTTATCAGGGCTATTTGAAAGAGAAGCGTGGACTTGTGGTCGGTGCTCCAAGTACGATATTTGAAATGATACTTCCCGTTTATCAGATGGTTGAATCTCTGGATGGGGTAACTTATGACTACACTCAAATAGGGAAGATGCTGATTTGACTCATCTGTACGAAATCTTGGCCTGCATGACTTTTCAAGACACCCGCCAGCCAGTGATTTTGAAACCTTCAAAAAATGAAGCCTCGACAACTTCTGCATCATCATGTTTTCGGTGAGGATCTGATGCGCAAGGTATTTGGTCATTGTGGTATTGAAGTTATCAATATTGGGATTTCGGAAGCTGACTTCTTCGGCTTTGCCCTGAATAGGGATGGATGGGTTATTCTGAAATTATGAATAAAACATTGCGACTGTCTGTGACCACACTGTTGTTCATGATCTTTCTGATTCCACAATCATTTATGCAGATAAAATTGCCATTTTTATCTCTCGCGTTGCTCGGGATCGGCATTGGGATTTTCCGTGGAAACTACAAAGTAAATCATCGGGCGTTCATTCTATATTATTTCTTGTTTAGCTTGATGGCTGTCATTTGGTGCATTATTGGTTTGATAAAAGGGGCGGCGACTATTGCGGTAATGGAGTCTTTTAGAGTCTATTTTGTGTACATGTGGATATATTTTGTGATCACCATATATATATCAAACAATGAATATCATAAATATACCGATAGGCTATTTTGCATGGCTGCCATTGGGATTGGAACTATTGCACTATATGCATTGGCTGATCATGTTTATGGATTGGGGTGGTTGGATCAGGCTCTGGCGGATGAGATGTATCTTCAGGTCGGTATACACGACGGCTATGTTCAGATGAACAATGTAAATATTGGAATGCTAACATTCATCATTCCTTATCTACTTAGTCGAATAATTCTTGAGCAATCAGGTTCCAGGCAACTGTTATTTTCTGGTCTGGTCGTCGCTGTCATATCTGCACTGCTGGCATCCCGCAGGATTGTTCTCTTCTTGTTTTTATTGGCGCCTCTTATCACATATGTCATTTGCTTTTTTTCAGACCAACAAAACAAGAAAACGGGGCGACAGGTATTGTTTTTTTATTCGATCCTGGCAACTATCGCAGTAGCAGGCTATTGGTTGGCAACGTTGATGAGTCCTGCGCTCGTTGACGGATTTTTGGAAAGAGTTCTGGACATATTTAAAAATGATCCGGAGTCTGATCGGCAATTGCAACATTCGGGCCTGATTGAGGGATTTGAGAATCAATATCTTGTGGGCTCGGGTTTCGGTGGGACGATTGATGTAGTTCGTTCAGATGAGCGTCCGTGGACTTTTGAGCTCACATATTCACGACTATTGTTTAATGCTGGTTTTTTTGGCATTGCCTTGCTGGGGTTATTTTTCACTTATTATATATTTCTGACGATTAAAAAAATAAAAAAAACGAAACATAAGGATATATATATCCCACTAATGGTTGGTTTTTTCTCAATATTGATCGCATCTGCCTCCAATCCTTATCTTTCATCTTTTGATTTCCTGTTTGCACTCTCAATAGTTCCTTTGATACTTAACACCAAAGAGACTGCAGTATCCTATATTGAAGCAAGAGGAGCTGGAGTGTGAGTGAAATTGTCAATGTAGCAGCGGTGGTTACCGCATTCATGCCAGATGAATCGATTTTGGCCAACCTCAAAAGAATTGCCGCGCAGGTGGGACTAGTGATCTTGGTTGACGATACTGGTCAAGCTGCAGGAGAAGGGGCGGCGGATTTTTCGCAGATAAAGAATCTTCGCTATATAAAAAATAATGCAAACATCGGCATCGCAGCGTCCCTAAACGCGGGGGTGGAGTGTGCGGCCGAAGAGGGTTTTAATTGGGTTATTACCCTTGATGATGATACGTTGGTGTCTGAAACTTACGTCGCAGACGTATTTGAATTTATTCAAGGTAATCAGTTGCCAGACATCGGGTTAGTGGCGTGTTCGCGGGAAGGGCGAGTTCGGGCTGCCAGTGTGAATGGAGAAAAATTTTTCATAAAAAGAACGTTGATTACGTCCGGGAGTGTATTTTCCGTGGATATTTTTAGAAGAATTGATGGGTTTGATGAGGAATTATTCATAGATCTGGTGGACTTTGATTTCTGTACTAAAATCAGAAAAATTGAACACAACATCGTCATGCTGAATAAATACGGGATGGAACATAAGGTTGGCAATTCTCAATTAAAGAATTTCGCATTTTTGAGGCTCGTCATATACAATCATGCGCCATTCAGGCTTTATTATCAAATGCGAAATACCTTTTTCTTTGTAAAAAAATATTTCGCATTCGACCCTCTGTTATCGATTTACATATTTCTTGATGTATTTCGTTTGCCCTTAAAGGCTTTGCTGTTTGAGCGTCAGAAGCTCAAGCGACTTTCTTATCTCGCTGCCGGACTTTGGGATGGCTTGATTGGGCGAAGAGGCGCGCTCGCCTTAGTCAAAAATAGGAAAGTTTGACTTCACCTTCACTTGTTGCAATGCGGCCTACTATGAAAAATAATTGTGTCCCATTAATGCGGCAGGGAGGAGTTTTTTACTACGTGAGACTTGTTGTCAAATTGGGGGAGAAATGAAAATAGGATATGTGTGCACAAACTATAACAATAGCAGTTACACGCTTGAGGCTGTTAGAACATTGAAGGCTAATCCAAGGCATCAGTACTGTATCGTCATTGTTGATAATAAATCTGATGCCGCGAGTGTGTCGCAGTTGAATAAAATGACTGCAGAGCACCCAGATGTGAACTTAATACTGAGTCAAGATAATGTGGGTTACTTTCGTGGCTTGAATCTAGGTATCAAACACTTAAGGGAACATTATCCGGATATTGAGTGGATGATTGTTGGTAATAATGACTTGGAGTTCCCGGCCGACTTTGCTGACAAGTTGTCTTCCGTTGTGCTCGTGCTTCGCTCGCATGCGGTGGTATCGCCGGATATTATTACCGTCGAAGGGGAGCATCAAAATCCGCATGTGATTTCTAGAATCAGTAAAATCCGTGAAATTTTCTACGATTTGTATTACGCAAATTATTATTTGGGTATGGTGATAAAGAAACTAGCCAAGATTTTTCCTTCAATATCCAAGAGATCGGATGAGGCGCAATGGCGAATTGCCCGCCCTATATACCAGGGGCATGGCTCATGCTATCTACTTGGACCGCGCTTTTTTGAGCAGTTTGCGGAGCTTTGGGCCCCAACATTCATGATGTCTGAGGAGTACTTCCTTAGCAAGCAACTCAGCGATGTAGGGCAGATGGTTTACTATACCCCTGCAATTCAAGTGGTCCATCACTGGCATGGATCACTAGATAAACTCCCGAGTAAGCAGCGATGGAATCTTGCGAGAGAGGCACATCGTGAATATCGTAAATATATTAAATTGATGCATTAGAAGGACGCAAATGCCGATTAGAAAATACCCGCTGATCATCGTGGAAGCTTTTGCGGAATGAGGGCCTATCAGATTTGCAGCAGGTGCGTAATGGACACCAGTGACAGTCAGATCGTCTTCGACGAAAACGGTGTCTGTGACCACTGCGCCGGATTCAAGAGGGATGTGCTGCCCAACTGGCACCCGGACGAGCAGGGCAAGGCTATGTTCAAGAAGGTGGTGGAGAAGATCAAGCGTGAGGGCGAGGGCAAGACTTTCGACAGCATCATAGGCATGAGTGGTGGCCTAGACAGTTCCTATCTACTGCATCTCGCAGTGTCCGAGTTCGGCCTGCGCCCGCTCGTATTCCACGTGGATGGGGGATGGAATACCGATATTGCCGTGAACAATATCCAGATGTTGGTCGACAAGCTGGGTCTCGACCTTTACACCGAAGTGATCAACTGGGAGGAAATGCGCGATTTCCAGTTGGCGTTTTTCAAGGCAGGTGTTCCGCATCTCGACATCCCGCAAGATCACGCTTTTGTCTCCACGCTATATCACTTTGCACACAAGCACAAGATCAAGTACATCCTCAATGGCGGTAACTATGCGACGGAATGCGTGAGGAACCCGCTGGAGTGGCTGTATTACGGAACCGACATGGCACAACTGCGTGACATTCACCGTCGTTTTGGAACCCGACGACTCAAGACGTATCCTTTCAGCAGCATCCTGTTCCACAAGGTCTATCTTCGATATATCAAAGGGGTGCAGGTGGTGAAGCCTCTGAACTGGCTGCCCTACACAAAGGACCATGCTATCAACACGCTTTCGACGATCTATGGCTGGCGCGCATATCCGCAAAAGCACTTTGAATCGCGTTTCACCCGGTTCTTTGAGGGCTACTGGCTGCCGACGCGCTTCGGCTACGATACGCGTCGGGTGCAGTTCTCCAGCCTGATCCTGACGGGGCAGATGACACGTGAGGAAGCGCTTGGAAAGCTGGAGCAACCGGCGTACGACCCAGAAACTATCGATGAAGATTTCGAGTACATCGCCACCAAGCTGGGTATCAGCATTGATGAGTTGCGCCACTATCAAACGATGCCGAAGAAGACCTATCAAGATTACAAAAACCAGGGATGGCTGTTTGACCTGGGGGCGAAAACGCTGAAGTGGTTCGGTGTGGAACGGGCTGTGAAGCGATGATTGCAATCATCGACTATGGTTCGGGCAATATCGCTGCGATTGCCAACATCTACAAGAAGCTCAAGATCCCCTATCTGATTACCGGTGACTTGAGGGAATTGGAGGCGGCAGAGCGTTACATTCTGCCCGGCGTGGGGGCATTTGACGCAACGATGCGTTATTTGAACAAGTCGGGAATGGTCGGCCTGCTGAATGAGCAGGTATTGGGGAAAAAGAAGAGGGTGCTGGGCATCTGCGTAGGCATGCAGATTCTGGCAGATTCAAGTGAAGAGGGCGTTCTGCCCGGTCTCGGGTGGGTACCTGGGCGGGTCCGCAAGATTGACGAGTCGACCCTTTCTCGCGCCCCCAAACTGCCACACATGGGCTGGAATGCCGTGAAGCCGGGAAACGGCGCCCAGCTTTTTGAGTCTGTGGACACCTCGCGCGGCTTCTACTTTCTGCACAGTTACTACTTTGAGGCCGCGAATGCTGCTGATGTTTCCGCGACGGTCGAATATGGCAAGGCGCTTACTTGTGCGGTGGCGCACGAAAATGTGT
>Ga0136567_1000685_pt1 | contig 8677 bp, 10 predicted proteins | sample AntDeeMetagenom3_FD_104788 | JGI IMG/M metagenome (GOLD analysis project Ga0136567, IMG submission 104788) | Saline lake microbial communities from Deep lake, Antarctica - Metagenome #3 | ecosystem: Environmental > Aquatic > Non-marine Saline and Alkaline > Saline | place: Antarctica: Deep lake... | reverse complement strand
GGCGATCGGGATGCCGCTGGCCTTCGCGATTCGGCGGCTCTACCCCCCGTCGCTGCCGGTGAGCCGTAGCCTCCGAATCGCGCCGTACGCCGCGTTCTACATCGTCATCTTCCTGAAAGACCTTGTCGTGGCGAACTTCTCGGTCGCGCGGCTGGTACTCTCGCCGAATCTGCCCATCGAGCCGGCGGTCGTCGAGGTACCGCTCCGCGTGCGCAGCGACATCGCGGTCACAACGATTGCCAACAGCATCACCCTCACGCCGGGGACGCTCACTATGGACTACGACGCAAAGAGAAACAGCCTCTACGTGCACAGTATCGCTGCCCCGGACCACGAGTCGGTCATCGACCCCATCCGGGTGTGGGAGGAGTATGCCCTCGCCATCTTCGACGAGGAGCTCAAACCGGGTGACCCCGTCCCCGACCCCGATTCCGTCGAGCATGGGGACGCCGCCTTCGGGGGTGAGAACGATGAGTGAGCCGACGGGGCTGCTCGCGCTCGTCCTCCAGGGCGGACTCGCCGCCGCCGCGGCGGTGACGCTCGTCGCCAGCTATCGAGTCATTTGCGGGCCGACCGTTCCCGACCGGGTGGTGGCCCTGGACGTCATCGCGACCAACGTCGTCGCCATCGCCCTGCTCTACTCGATGTTCACTGGGTTGGGCTTCTACGTCGATGTGGCGGTCGTCCTCGCCATCATCGGCTTCATCAGCACAATCGCCGTGGCTCTCTTCGTCACGGAGGGGGACATCATCCAATGATCGACCCAGTGCTTATCCCGCTGCTGGCGGAAGGAACCGAGGCGGCCACAAGCAGCGGCGGTGGCGGCCTGGTTGGCCTCGTCCAGACGGCGCTCGTCTCCCTGTTAGTCGGTGTCGGCATCTTCTTCCTCGGGGTCGGTACCCTGGGTATGCTGCGCTTGCCGAACGTCTACAACCGGATGCACGCCACCACGAAGGCGACGACGATGGGGAGCTCTTCCATCGCGGTGGCGACGTGGGTGTACTACGCCCCTGCCGGGGAGGGGCTTCCGGCGCTGGTGACGGTGTTGTTCCTGTTCCTGACCGCACCAACCGGCGCCCACCTCATCAGCCGCTCGGCCGCACGCATGGATATCGAGTTCCTCGAGGGGGTTAGCTGGCCGGGACCTACCGACCAACACTCCGACTCACCCGAAGAAGAGTAGCCCGCAGAATCAGGCTAGCACCGCTGCCAGCCGGTCGGCGACGACGAGGCCGAGCCCGCCCTTCTCGCCTTCGAACGTCGAGGACGCCTCCGCATCGACCACCAGTGCACGCGTCTTCGTTTTCCCCATCACGCTTGCGTCGTTAGCGACGACGAACGCAGCGTTGATGCGCTCTCGGAGCGAGCGAGCCTGTTCGACCAGTGCCTCGTCGTCACCGCCGGTCTCAGCCTTGAACCCGACGAGCGTGAGGTCGGGGTACCGCTCACGCACAGCGTCGACGAGCTTCGGTGTCGGCCGGAGCGTAAGCGTGAGTTCCTCCTCACCCGAGCGGATCTTCTCCGAGGACGCCTCGAGTGTGTAGTCCGAAACGGCGGCCGCCGAAACGAACGCATCTGCGTCCGCCACGGCGTCGAACGTCGCCTCCTGTAGCTCCGCGACCGACCCGACCCACGTCGTCTCGGCGTAGTGGGTGTCAGGGCGGTCTCCCAGCATATCGCCGTGAATAAGGTGTACATCCGCCCCTCGGATGTGGCAGGCTCGGGCGACCGCCCGACCCGTTTTCCCCGACGCCTGATTCGTTAGCGAGCGCACGGGGTCGACCTTCTCCGTGGTTCCACCCGCGGTGACGACAACCGTCTTCCCCGCGAGCGGCCGCTTCCCCGCAGCACGGGCCACACTCGTGACGATGGCCGCTTCGGTGGCGATTTTGGCTTTCCCCTCCTCGAGACGCGGGTCGACGGTTTCGACCCCCCACTCCTCCAGTGTTGCCAGCTTTTCCGGCACTGCGGGGTGGTCGTACATCGGTTCGTGCATCGCTGGCGCGACGACCGTCGGAGTCCCCGCGCCGAGCGCCGTCGTCGCACACGTCGTGACGGGCGTATCGTCGATTCCCGCAGCCATCTTTCCGACGGTGTTGGCCGTGGCTGGCGCGACGAGGAACACGTCGGCCCAGCCATCGCGGCCGCAGAGCTCGACGTGCTCTACCTTTCCGGTGATTCCGGTGACGACCTCGTTCTCCGTCGCAAACTCCAGGGACCACGGGCCGATGATGCCCGTCGCGGCGTCGCTCATGACGGCACGGACGGTCGCGCCCTCTCGGCGGAGTTCGTGGGCGAGTTCGACCGTTTTGACTGCGGCGATGCTGCCGGTGACGCCGAGGGCGACGTTGACGCCGTCGAGCATTTCCTCGTGATTCGCGGCCGACGAGCAAAAGCGGTCCGCTCCGCTACTGTTTGAGTCGACTGAGGGTCGTCGTCAACGGGGCTGGGGTGCGTGCGCTGGCGCTCCCGTGTTCCTCCGAGAAACACTCCTGCATGGCTGCCCGGGACTCGGTCTACTGGGCCGGCTTGCTCGGTCTCATCGATCTCCTCACAGCCGGGGGGACCTCGCAGCCGCGGTCGCTGAAGTAGCCCGCCGGAACCACCCAGTCGTGGTAGAATGGTGTCTCGGAGTCGTGAATCAGAGTAATTGGTTCCGTACAGTGCGTCATCGGATGACCATAACGGGCACCGGAGCACCACGGAACACCTTTTCGGCGACGTTTCCGACGAACAGCCGATCGACGATAGAGCCGCTGTGGCTTCCGATAACGACCGTATCGAACTTCTCTGACTTCTCGATAATTGTTCGCGCTGGGTGGCCGATCGCGACAGTCGTGGTAATCTCCGTGTCGTGCTCCTCTGCGATCTTCCGGGCGATATCGAACACCTCACTTGCCCGTTCCTCAGCGGCTGTTTGAAGATCATCTTCGAGCGCAAGACCAGCCATTTCACCCATCATCGGTGTCGATTTTCCGACGACGTGAAGAACGGTTATCTCCGCATCTCCGAAGGCACCAAGAGCATACTCTAATGCCTTTTGTGCCATCTCCGAATCGTCCATCGGAACGAGTACACGATCGATCATATCTACGTATCAGTTCGAGTTCGTAAATAGGTAGTCGCTCTCATCAGTGTTGGTTATCCTTCTTAAAATCATCTAATATCTCTTGTAATATATAATGTGTTGTTTGGAATACGTCTGAGTAAGGTTGGAACATCCTTGCTTTCCACGAGAGAAATAACAGATATATGCACCTTACTGTACTACTGTTGGTTGGTATCATCGCCTCAGTCTTCCTGGGATTCAATATCGGAGGGTCATCAACGGGCACCGAGAGGGGCCCCTCAGTCGGTGCAGGTATCGTTTCGAAGTCACTCGCAGCAGTTCTCGTAACTTTCTTCGTCTTTTGGGTGGATGAAGACCGGCTTGAGTCTGCACGAAACAACAGAGGGCGTGCCATCGCCCTGCATTTCGTCCCCCCATCTCCGACTCCGCCTATGGAACCACCGACACCGGGAGCTGTACCCCCTTACGACCGTCTCGGCCGTGCTTTCGAACGCCAACGCCCGGAAGCGACACGCCGCCCTATCGATGGGAACGAGAAGTTCCATACCCGGCGCTGGGGGGCGACGACCGAGCGGCTCACCCACGGTCGCCCCTCCCGTCGGCCGCCAAGATACGAGAGTTTAAACAGCGGGACCAAGCATTTACCCTATGTACACGAACGACCCCGACCGACGGGGCCGGCGGACACGCGGCGGACGGTCGGCAACGGGGAGTGCGGGACTCGGCGGGTGGGTATGAACCCGAGGCGCGTCGACTCGATCATCGACCTAACATACGGACTGCTCATCGCGCTGTCGGTCGGCTTTATCCTCACGGTCGGCACGCAGATCGGCGTCGCGTTCGGCCTCGGCGTCATTGTCTCGTACGTCATCCACATCGTCTGGAAGATGGCCCGCTTCGACCCGCAGTGGATGACCACCGAGGTTCAACAAACCGTCGAGGAGACGGTCGCCGACACGGTCGACGAGACCGTTCAAGAGGTCGAACAGTCGGTGGCGAAAACCGTCGACGAGTCCGTCGAGCAGACGGTCGAGGAGACGGTGGACAAGACTGTCGAAGAAAAAGTTGGAGAGACGGTCGAGGAGACGGTCAGCGAAACCGTTGAGGAAACGGTGGGTGAGACGGTGGACAAGACCGTCGAGGAAAAAGTTGGAGAGACGGTCGGGGAAACGGTCGAGGAAGCCGTCGAGGAGACGGTCATCGAAACCGTTGAGGAAACGGTGGGTGAGACAGTCGAACAGACGGTCGAGGAGACGGTGGACAAGACCGTCGAAGAAAAAGTTGGAGAGACGGTCGGGGAAACGGTCGAGGAAGCCGTCGAGGAAACGGTCAGCGAAACCGTTGAGGAAACCGTGGGTGAGACGGTCGAGGAAGCTGTTGAGGAAACCGTGGGTGAGACGGTCGAGGAAGCCGTCGAACGGTCGGTCGGCGAGAAACTCGCCGAGAGCAGCGAGGGAGACTCGGCCGATGGCGACGACGCGGAGAATGCCGAGGACGCGGAGTCCGCGGGAAGCGACGACGAGAACGCGGACAACGAGGATACGGACGACGATGCCGACGAAACCGATTCGTAGGCACTCGACTCTCAACCGGACCGGACGGTCGGCGCGGGCGCGATATCGAAACCGACGGCGGCAGCGTTGCTGGCGACGTTCTGCTTCATCGGTGCGTGGACCATCGGCCGGCGCGTCGTCGACACGCTGGGGAGCAACCTCGTGTCGAAGGCCAGCGTGGTCACGCTGGAGACGAGTATCGCGGTGCTGTCCTTCATCAGTCTCGCGCTGTTCGTCGGCAACGTCTTCAGCGTGCCCGACTTTCTCAGGTGTCAGGCGGCTCCTGCAATTGGAAGGAGAACGAACGCCGTGTAGGAGAGTCCGGTAGCGATAGAGGGGCCAATAATCCAGAACGCGACGGACCGAACGACGGAGGAGGGGTCGAACAACTGCTGGACATCTTCCAGATTCTTGGGACTCTCTTGGCCGGCCGGTTGGACTTCATCACCGGTCTCAGCGGTGACTGCGTTTACCGAAATTTCGCCTTTGATGTTCCCCTTCACGAGATCGACAGCTCCCGTTGGACGGGTTGATCGTCCCCATCCAAGACCGACGATACACATGACTGTTGAAAGTGCGAGGCTCATCGGGATGCCGAGGACTGAGACCACTGTCGTAATGCTCGCAGCAACGACCATCACGATAGTCGCTGCCAGTAATGGCAGCTCAGTGAGATCGTTTCCGACAGCCTCCATCGTTCGTCGTGCGATGGTAAACGCACCGAGACCGATTGCGACAGTCCCAACAACAACGGCGTTATCGACGCCAATTAATCCGCCACCGACGAGTGGTGCAACCGCATTCGCAACGTTGCTTGCACCAGCACTAAATGACATGTAACAGGCGATGGCGAGTACTACAACCGTACTGACTGCTTCACGGGGGGTGGTTCCGGGACCTAACTCCGGTGTTGGAACGATCCCCGACCGGTCGAGCGTGAGAAGCGGGCCGCTGGATTGCTGGAGAGCAAACTTCTGATCGAGATACGGGTAGAAATGCCGACCAATGATAGCACCGAACCAGAACCCGACGACTGGTGCAATAATCCACCAGATCATAATCGAACCGACCACAGCATAATCGAGTTGGCCAGTTGCGAGTCCGAGACCGGTAATCGCTCCGACCGCTGTCATCGAGGTTGAAACGGGAACACCGTAGAGGTTGGCAAGTAACATTCCAAACCCAATAAACGCCAAAATGACGATGCTTGCTTCAGTCGAGAACAGAGTCTGTGGGACAAGATCGCCGCTGAGTGTGGTGATGACGTTGCGTCCAACCGTCCAGCCACCGAGGAAGACGAAAAACGTCATCAGGGCGGCTGCTGCGGTTTTGTTGGTGATGCGTGCCCCCGACAGGCGGCCCCCACGCGACGCCCGTCGATGACCCTCCGATGTTGAATCCGACAAAGACAGCAGCTACGAGAGCGATTAGTAACAAGAGCGAAACCATATGACAATTTCGTAACGACGTACGTGTATCTGTTGCGATTCCACAGAACGGTTCACCTGAGACTGTCTGACCAGTGATTTATTCTACACGATGTCTGCACAACCGGACTTCAACAGAGCCAGTAATCCCTCCTTCGGCGCCGGTTCCCGCGGCGCCGATGGCTTGATGGTAGCCCTCGCCCAGCCGGCCGGCGGCGTAGAGCCACTCGACGCTGGTGATGTGCCCTTCCACGATGGCGACCCCGTTGGGCGTCGCTTAGGCGTGAAGCAGATCCGCGAACAGCCGGGAGTTGGCCCCCGCCGGGAAGCCGGGGGTTCTCGAGGTGGCGTTTCGGCGGAGGATAGACTCGTCACCGTCGGCCACGAGGATGTCGAGCCCTGCGCGACTGGTGAACAGCGCTGCCGTGAGCCCGGCGACGCTACCTCGACAATGAGGGCCTCTCTGTGCAGGAGGTCGTCGGTCGTGTCGTCCGCGGTCGGTTCGGTGTCGGATTCGCTCATGGCCGGGTGAGTCAGCCGTGGGATTTAGAGACGTCGGTATCCGTGGCAACTGCTCACAGGATGGCGAACAGGCAGCGCCGGCTTCTCCTCCGGAGCGGTGCGCTGCACACCCGCCTCGACGCTCCGGGCGGCTCTCAGGCCACGAGGGGACTGGTCGCGCTCTCGTACAAGAAAAGCGGGCTGTCGGAAGGCTGTCGGAGGGGTGTACGCTTCAGTCGTCGTCGGAGGAATCCGGTGCATCCGAGAGTCCCGGTCGCTCGCGGGCACGTTCCCGAGCGCGTTGAACGAACTCCTCGGGCAGGTCGTCGATTTCGCCCGCCTGCACGCCCCAGAGTTTAGCGTAGAGGCCGTCGTACTCGATGAGTTCGTCGTGGTCGCCCCGCTCGACAATCTGGCCGTCCTCGAGCACCAGAATCTCGTCGGCCTCTCGGACGGTCGAGAGGCGGTGGGCGATGACGAACGTGGTTCGATTCTCACTCAGCCGGTCGAGACTGCGCTGGATGAGCATCTCCGTCTCCGTGTCCACGGCGCTGGTCGCCTCGTCGAGGATGAGGATTTCGGGGTCTTGCAGCATCGTCCGGGCGATGGAGAGACGCTGCTGTTGCCCCCCCGAGAGTTTCACGCCGCGTTCGCCGATACGGGTGTCGTAGCCCTTCGGCAGCGCTTCGATAAACTCGTGTGCCTCCGCGGCTTTCGCGGCCTTGACGACCGCCTCGCGGTCGGCCTCGAACCGGCCGTAGCGGATGTTCTCGGCGACAGTACCGTCGAAGAGGAACGTCGTCTGGGAGACGTAGCCGATATGCTGGCGGAGGCTTTCGAGACTGAGCTCCCGTACGTCGTGACCATCGACGCGCACTTCGCCGTCCACAGGGTCATAGAGGCGCATGAGCAACTTCAGCAGCGTCGATTTGCCGGCTCCAGTCGGGCCAACCAGCGCGAGCGTCTCGCCCGGTTCGGCCTCGAAGCTCACGTCCTCCAGCACGAGGCTCTCGGGCTCCCCGTCCTGCACATCTGCGTAGCCGAAGTCGACGTGGTCGTACTCGACGTGGCCCGCTGGGTCCTCGAGCTCGATGGGGTCCTCGACCTCCGTAATCTGGGAGGGGATATCCATCAGCCCGAAGATCCGTTCGCAGGAGGCCTTGGCGTTCTCATACTGGTCGACGATGTTCGACACCTGCGAGAGCGGCGTGACGAACCGCTGGGTCATGAACAGAAACGTGATGAACTCACCAGCTTGGAGGGTTCCCGTGAGCATGAACGGCGCCTCCCCGGTGAACACCCAGAGCCCACCGACGATGAAGGTCACCGCGAAGGAGAGCCCAGCCAGGAGCTCCATCCCGGGCCGGTAGATATAGCTCAGCCGAAGCACGCCCATCGTGTCCCGAAAGTACCGCCACGAGGCGTCCTCGATGCGCTCGGTCTCGTAGGCCTCCGTACCTGTGGTCTTGACCAGTTCGACACCCGAGAGCGCGTTCTCAAGCCGGGTGTTGAGGTTCCCGACGCTGGCGCGGCGCTTGACGTACCGTGGCTCGACGGCACGCATGAACCAGATGGTGAGCCCGAACAGCGCGGGCACGGCAACGAGCGTGACCAGCGCGAGCTGCCAGTTTAGCGAGAAGAGGATGAGTGCGATGCCCAGAATCATCACGCTCAGCCGAACCGAGTTCTGAAGCGCGTTGTCCAGGAAGTTCTCCAGATTGTTGGCGTCGTTGTTGAGCACAGACATGACCTCCCCGGTCTGCTTGTCGTCGAAGAAGGTCATGTCGAGCCGCTACATCGTCTCGAAACTGTCCGTTCGGACCGTGTGCATCACCCGGTGGGCGAAGTTGTTGGCGGCGACGCCGTAGATGTAGGTGAACGCCGACGTGGTGACGAACGAGCCGACGATAATCCACGCCGAAAACCAGAACTGTTCGGCGTCGGTCACTGGCATCCAGCTGTTTGGTACCAGCGGCAACGTGTACGGTTGGTCGCCTGTCAGGACGCTGTCGATTGCGACACCCAACACCAGGGGCGGGAGGAGGCTCGCGATGCGGGCGATGACGTTCCCAACCATCCCGATGGTGAGCCACTGCAACCGTCCCGGCGCGTACTCCGTGAACAGT
>Ga0136567_1000670_pt1 | contig 8824 bp, 8 predicted proteins | sample AntDeeMetagenom3_FD_104788 | JGI IMG/M metagenome (GOLD analysis project Ga0136567, IMG submission 104788) | Saline lake microbial communities from Deep lake, Antarctica - Metagenome #3 | ecosystem: Environmental > Aquatic > Non-marine Saline and Alkaline > Saline | place: Antarctica: Deep lake... | reverse complement strand
AAGTGCCATGAGTTTGCAAGGTTTGAAGCTTTAATGGCCTCAATTCTTGCAATATCTATGCCGCTCTACCACCCCGCTAACCCTCATCAATACTGGAGTTAGGGGGTTTCTCAGGGACGACTAGCTACTCAGCGCTGCGGCATGTCCTTTGTGGAATACCCCAAGCTGACAATGCCGTCCTGCGGAATCGGCGGAACGGTGGCGTTCCACTGCAGCCATTGTTCCCGCATCTGCTGCAGGCGTTCAGGCATGCGGTTGGCCAGGTTTGCACGCTCTCGCTCGTCGGCGCTGAGATTGAACAGGTATTCGCTGGCGTCCACCTTCAGGTACTTCCAGTCGCCAACACGCAGGGCGCGCTGTTGGCGATGGTTCATGCGCCAGTACAACGGTCGCTCAAAGTGCTGCGTTGGGTCGCACAAGACCGTCAGTAGCGAGACGCCATCCAGCGGGTACTTGGGATCTGGCTGACCTCCGCCCAGTGCCAACATGGTGGCAGCCCAATCCATGGACATGCAATGTTGTGTGCTGGTGCTGCCTGTCGGGATCACCGCCGGCCAACGTGCAATCCATGGCACTCGGATGCCTCCCTCCGTCAAGTCCATCTTTCCACCGACCAAAGGCCAGTTGTCGCTGAAACGCTCACCCCCGTTGTCGCTGGTAAACACCACCAAGGTGTTCTCTTCGAGGCCGTGCTGACGAAGCGCGTCCATGACCCAGCCAATACCCTCATCCATGTGCTGAATCATTTTGCGATAGCTGTGGATGTTTCCTCCGTCGAGGTGGAACAGATTCTTAGCCACCTCGGGCGTAATATGCGCATCATCGCGCGTTTCCCACGGCCAGTGTGGCGCCGTGTAATGCAAGCTCAGGAAGAATGGCTTACCAGCCTTTGCATCGTCCGCCATGCGATCTATGTAATTCACCGAACGTTTGGAAAAAATGTCGGTGATGTAGCCGACCTCAAAATGTTCGTTTTCGCCTTGGTAGAGGTCATGGTCACCCCGCCCCGAGCAGTGGGTGAAGTAATCCACCCCGCCAGCCATGATGCCGAAAAACTCGTCGTAGCCTGAGCGCTGTGGACCGAATGCAGGAGGGTAGCCGAGGTGCCACTTTCCAATCAATGCGGTGTTGTATCCCGACTCCCGCAGCAGCGATGGCAAGGTGGGCACCTCGGGAGGCAAGCCCAACACGGTGCTGCCTTTACTGGCGCTACTGATGGGCTCATCCAGTGCGCCGCGCAACCGGTACTGGTAACGCATAGTCATGATCGCAAAGCGCGTTGGGGAACACACTGGGGAATTGGCGTACCCCTGGGTGAACCGGATGCCGCCCGCCGCCAGCCGATCGATGTTTAGTGAAGCAGCTCCACATTCGGACTCGCGACCTCCATAGCAGCCAAGATCGGCATAGCCTAGGTCGTCGGAAACGATGAAAACAATATTGGGTTTGTTCATACAGAAAAATCTTGTCTGAGCGAATGCGAAGGATGTGACCATGTCACGCCTTTTGCACTGTAGATCGTCGCCAAATATCTGTAAAATTCTTTTTTGTATATCCAAACAAAAACAATCGTATGGATCCCCGACACGTTATGCAGCTGGCCGTAATCCTCGACAAGGGCACGGTCACCGGTGCGGCACAAAGCCTTATGGTCACGCAGCCGACCCTAACCCGCAACATGGCCACCCTCGAGATGCAAGCCGGCGAGGAACTGTTTCAGCGCAGCCGCTTCGGGGTCAGGAGCACGCCTTTAGGCGAAAGCTTGGCGCGGCATGGCCGCGCGATTGCTCAGCAGATGCAGGCTGTCTCCGAGACCGTTTACCGCCACAAACTGGGTCTGCATACACAGCTTCGCATCGGTGCAGGACCTATGATCGGCATGGGTTTGATGGCGGAATTCAGTAAGGCGTTTTTGCACCATTATCCGCACATAGCGCTGAGCGTCACCACCGGCCGCCCCATTAATTTACTGGACCAGCTCATTGATGGTGAACTTGATGCGGTGCTGGCGCCGGCGGTGTTTGCTCACGCGCCCGTGGGTATCAACCGTGAATTGCTGTACGAGGACGACATTTCAATATTCTGTGCGCCTCATCACGTTCTAGCATCCCGCCTTTCGCCCAGCGCGGAGGAACTTAGCGAATGCAAATGGATGAATGTCGGCACCGCCTCACCGTTTCAAAATGCTGAAATGGACATGCTGCTTCGAAGTGGTATTCAGCGCCTGCGTACTCATTTCTCTACCGTGAGTGACGCGGTGATCTTGTTAAAAGCTTTGTCTCAAGGCCAGCACCTGGCCGTACTGCCGAGGCTTCCTGTCCGTTTAGTGCGCAATGAATATCCGCTGATAGAAATAACGCCGCCGGCGGGTACGGTGCGCCGGGATCAATTTATTTGGACCCGATCCCAAATGGCAAAAGGACCTGCGTTGGAAGCAATGCGCGACAAACTAATGGAAACGCTGCAGCAACTGATTGACTAAACGAGACCGTCAATCGTCTGTACAAGGCCAACTTGACCGACCGCCTGACGCCCTGATAGTCGGTCGAACAGGCCACCACCCCTGCATGAGTGTCCAGGTTCACCATTACAAGTTGTTGGAGACCTGTGGCTTCTTCCGTCCAATTGAGGCCGAGGCGAACCACTACCGGCTACTCGGCAATCTGACCGCGATGGCGGCCGGACCTAAAGCAACCTGCCTTCACGATTCCCGGAGCGGCTCAGTTTGGGAAATTGAGTTTAAGCAACTTGACTTCTGGTAGTCTCATGCTTTAGGCACAAAAAAATAGGCCCTTCCATCGCTGGAAGGGCCTGTGGTGGTGCCCGGGGCCGGAATCGAACCGGCACGCCTTGCGGCGGGGGATTTTCTTACCACTTCGGCTTTCGCCGCCCCTCTCATGAGAGTTCGTGGTCTGGAGCACGCCTTCACCATAGTCTTTCGACTTTAGGTGCCCGCCGTCTGCTCTCTACACCTTCCCTTTACCTTTCGGCACAAGGGCTTGGCTCGGTATTAGCTCGGACTTGCGTCCAGGGCCTTCGCCGAGTTTGACGGGCTTCACCTCAAGAATTTCTTCAAGAGGGCTCAAATTTGGTCTGAGTCCCCTGCGTCTACCAATTTCACCACCCGGGCTTTTGATCTTCTGGACTGGGCCAGAATTTTCTGTTCAACCGTGGTTGATCTTTCATCTCGCCGCAGGCTCAATATGTCAGATCAACGTCTCAATTCTACTTGCTGCCTCTTGGCCTTTCGCCGTGGCTCCTATTTGGCTCCTAGGTCTCAACAAGCCCTTTGGGACTCTATTCAACCCGTCGCGGTAAACCATTATCCCGCCTAGTGTTGTGTGGTGTTCACGGATTTCAAAAAAAGGTACACAAACCTCTTTTTGAGTCCCCTGCGTCTACCAATTTCACCACCCGGGCTGCAAGGATGCGAAGAGGCAAATTATGGCACAGTGAGGGTATGAACTACCCGACTCTCGAAGACGCGATTGGCAAAACGCCGCTGGTGGCGCTGCAGCGCATCCAGGCAAAAAGCAACTCCCAGAACAACAACGTGGTCCTCGGCAAGCTCGAAGGCAACAACCCGGCCGGCTCGGTGAAGGACCGGCCCGCGCTGTCCATGATCAAACGCGCCGAGGAGCGCGGCGATATCAAACCGGGCGACACGCTGATCGAGGCGACATCGGGCAACACCGGCATTGCGCTGGCCATGGCCGCGGCGATCAAGGGTTACCGCATGGTGCTGATCATGCCGGAGGACCTGTCGATCGAACGTGCGCAGACCATGAAGGCCTTTGGCGCCGAACTGATCCTCACGCCCAAAAGCGGCGGCATGGAGCATTCGCGCGACCTGGCCGACCAGATGCAGCGCGAGGGCAAGGGCCGGGTGCTGGACCAGTTTGCCAACCAGGACAACCCGCGCATCCACTACGAGACCACCGGCCCGGAGATCTGGGCCGACACCCACGGCAAAATCACGCACTTTGTCAGCGCCATGGGCACCACCGGCACCATCACCGGCGTCTCGCGTTTCCTGAAAGAAAAAAACCCGTCTATCCGCATCATCGGCGCGCAGCCCTCGGAAGGGTCGCGCATTCCCGGCATCCGCAAGTGGCCGGAGGAATACCTGCCGAAAATTTACGACGCCAGCACCGTCGATGAGACCGTGCTGGTCAGCCAGCACGATGCCGAAGAGATGTGCCGCCGGCTGGCGCGCGAGGAAGGCATCTTCGCTGGCATCTCGGCCGCCGGCGCCTGCTGGGTGGCGCAGGAGATCGCCAGAAGCGTGAAGGACGCGGTGATTGTGTTCATCGTCTGCGACCGCGGCGACCGTTACCTGTCCACCGGCGTGTTTCCGGCCTGATCAGGATTTTGATAATAAGTGGCTGCAGCGCTTGTCTGGCAAGCGCAAGCAGCTATCAATAACGTAGTGCACCGGAAGTTTTGCCATGAGCCTTGAATTCAAGTTCTGCCCCAACTGCGCCACCCCCCTGGCGACCATCACCGAGATGGAGGACGGCGGCGAGAAGGCGCGCCTGCGTTGCCCGGCCTGCGACTACACCCACTGGAACAACCCGGTGCCGGTGCTGGCTGCGGTGATCGAATACCAGGGCAAGATTTTGCTGGCGCGCAACGCCGCCTGGGGAGCGAAGATGTATGCGCTGATCACCGGTTTCATGGAAGCCGGCGAAACGCCGGAGGGCGGCATCACGCGCGAGATCAAGGAAGAGACCAGCCTCGACGTGACCAACCTCAAGCTGATCGGTGTCTACGACTTCCAGCGCATGAACCAGCTCATCATTGCCTACAGCGCGGTCGGCCATGGCGAGGTGAAGCTGTCGCCCGAACTGGTGGACTACAAGCTGTATGCGCACGAAGACGTCAAATGCTGGCCGGCCGGCACCGGTTACGCCATGGCCGACTTCCTGAAGTCCAAAGGTTATTCACCGCAGTTTGTCGAGTGGCAAAAACGCGACTGAACTTGCGTGCTGCCTGCGGTTTTGGCATTCCGCTAGAATTTGCCTTGCTCCGGGGTGCAGCCTTGCTGGGAACAGCAGGGGTGGCTGAGATGGTCAGAACCAAACCCGCGAACTTGAATCGGTTCATACCGACGTAAGGAGAGCTGTCAGCAACCCGGGGCGGGACTGTCACATCTTTCGGAGCACTTGTGAAAACAACAGGCAACCGAAAGCGTGACGAATGGCTTCTTCTCCGTTGATTGCTGATTTGCTGGCCTTTCTGGCCGACACCCACCCGTCCGACCAGGCCTTCGACCAGCAGGCGCTTGCGCTGTTTGCGCACCAGTTCCAGCACAACTTGCCCTTCCAGCGCTTTTGCCAGCAACGCGGCAAAACCCTGCGCACCGTGAGGAGCTGGCGCGACATTCCTGCCGTGCCCATCAGCGCCTTCAAGGCCCTGACCCTGAGCTGCATCCCGGCGGACCAGGCCGAGCGCACTTTCATGACCAGCGGCACCACGCAGGCCGAGATCAAGGGCAAACACCACCACCCGAGCCTGGCGGTGTACGACGCATCCATGCTCCGCAATTTCCGCCAGCGTTTCATGGCCGGCAGCAGCGAGCGCATTCGCATGGGCATTTTGTTTCCAGACGAGACCTTGTTGCCGAATTCCTCGCTGGCGCATTACCTGGCGCTGGCCGTACGCGAGTTCGGCACCGGGGCCAGCCACTATGTGCTGACGCAGCAGGGCCTGGACACGGCGCGTGTCATCGCCGAACTCGAACACGCTGAACAAACCGGCGAGCCCTATGCGCTGCTGGGTGCGAGCTACAGCTTTGTGCACCTGCTCGACGCGTTGCAGCGCCTGGGCAAAACCTTCAGGCTTCCTGCCGGCAGCCGTGTGCTGGACACCGGCGGCTTCAAGGGCCAGTCGCGCGAGTTGTCCATGCAGGACTTTTATGCGCAACTCTCCAGCGCCCTGGGCATCAGCGCCAGCGACTGCATCAATATGTACGGCATGACCGAACTCAGCACGCAGTTTTACGACGACGGCAACGCCATCCTGCCCTCGGTCAAGTCGGGCCCGCACTGGATACGCAGCCGTGTCGTCGAGCCACTGAGCGGTGAAGAGCTGCCGCGCGGCCAGCAGGGCATCCTCGCGCACTGCGACCTTGCGAACTTCAACTCGGTCACCACCATCCTGACCGAAGACGTCGGTGTGGCCGTGGACGGCGGCTTTTTGCTGCTGGGCCGCGCCCAGGGCAGCGCGGCCAAGGGTTGTTCGCTGGCGGTCGAGGAATTTTTGCAGGCGGCCGCGGCATGAGCGTGCTGCACGAGACCGCCGGTTACTTGCCGGGCCTGCGCGCCGACGAGGTGGCGTGGCAGACCTTGAGCTTCGAGGGCCAGGGCGGCGCTGTCGAGGTGGCCGTGCCGGTGCTGAGCGAAGCGCAGATTGTTCTGCTGACGCAGCGTGTGCGCAGCGCCAGCCAAAGCTACCTGAAATCGCTGACGGTGGCGCAGATTGTCGACACCATAGACCGCGCCATCCACCGCCTGCTGGACCCGCAGGACCCGTGGCGGCGCAAGGCCGACAGCATCTTGCCGCGCGTGACGGGTTACGACGCCGAAATGGTGCGCCTGGGCCTGACCGGCTACCTCAAGACTTTCCGCAAGCCGCAACTTCAACGCTTTCTCGCCGAAGATTTCGGCAACCCGCAATTGCTGGACGGGTTTGTGCCGCGGCCCAGGGGCGGTTTTTCCAAGGCCTTCGGGCCCGATGTGGCGGTGCATGTCTGGGCCGGCAATGTGCCCGGCCTGTGTTTGTGGAGCCTGATCTCGGGCCTGCTGGTCAAGTCCGGCAGCATCGGCAAGGTCGCGAGCGCCGAGCCGCTGCTGGCCGGCTGGATGGCGCAACTGCTGGTCGAGATCGACCCGAAGCTCGCCGACTGCCTGGCGGTGGTCTGGTGGAAAGGCGGAGACACCGCGCAGGAGACCGTGTTCTTCAAGCACGCCGACCTGGTGCTGGCTTACGGCGGCACGGCGGCGCTGGCCGAGGTGCGGCGCCAGGTGCCGGTCACCACACGTTTCCTGCCCTTTGGCCACAAGCTCAGTTTCGGCCTGGTCGCGGCGTCGGCGCTGGACGCACGCAAGGCGCCGCGCGCCGCGCAGCAGGCGGCTTATGACGTGGTGCGTTACGACCAGCAGGGCTGTTACTCGCCGCATGTGTTTTATGTGGCGCGTGGCGGAAAAATCAGCCCGGATGAATTCTCGCGTTACCTCGCGCACGAGCTGTCGGCGCTTCAAAAGAAATACCCGCGGCGCAGCTTGAGCCTGTCCGAGGCGGCCGATCTGGCGGCATGGCGCGGCGCCGAAGAAATCCGCAGCCTGTCGCCCGGTGGCCCGCAGGTCGCAGGCGAGGGCGACTGGACCGTGGTTTACAACCATGAGCTGCAGCCGCTGGCGCCCGGCGCGCTGAACCGCACGGTGCGGGTGGTCGCGGTGGATCAAATCGCCGACGTGATGCCGCTGCTGGCACCACACCGCGCCTTTTTGCAGACGGTGGGCGTGGCCGCCACGCCGCGCGAGCTGTTTGAACTCGCCGAGCAGCTCGGCCGCGCCGGCGTCACGCGCATCTGCGCGCTGGGCCAGATGACGTCGCCCGAAGCCGGCTGGCACCACGACGGGCGATGCAGCCTGCTCGACCTGGTGCAGATGGTGGACATCGACAGTTCGGCCGAAGCCGCGGCAGAAACCCTGGCGCCGTATGTCGACTGAAGCGCCGGCCTTTCTCGACATGCGCGGGGTCAGCTACAGCTTCCCGGCCTATCCGCGCGTGGTCAATCAGGTGGACTGGCAGATCTTGCGCGGCGAGGTGCACAGCCTGGTCGGCCGCAGCGGCTGCGGCAAGACCACCCTGCTCAAACTCGCGGCCGGCCTGTTGCTGCCCGATGCCGGCACGGTGACGGTGGATGGCCAGGCCCTGCGCGAGCCGGGCAGCCAGCTCGGGTTTGTGTTCCAGGCGCCGACTCTGCTCGAATGGAAAACGGTTCTCGACAACGTGCTGCTGCCTGTCACCTTGCAACGCCGTCCGCTGCCGGCCGATCACGCGCGTGCTGAGGAGTTGCTGGCGCTGATGGGCCTGGCCGGCCTGGGCCGGCGCTTTCCGACCGAGCTGTCGGGCGGCCAGCAGAGCCGCGTCGCGATTGCGCGTGCGTTGCTGCTGGCGCCCACGCTGCTGCTGCTCGACGAACCGTTTGCGGCGCTCGACGCGATCACGCGCGAGGAACTGCAGGACGACTTGCTGCGCATCTGCCGGCTGGCGCAGACCACGGTGTTTTTTGTGACGCACGACATCGGCGAAGCGGTGTACCTGGCCGACCGCGTGGCCGTGATGGCCGACGGCAAAATCACCGCCGACCTCGCCGTGGGCCTGCCCTGGCCGCGCCGGCGCGATCTGCGTTATGGCGCGCCCTTCAACGCGGTCTGCGCGCAGGTGCGGCGCGCCATGGACGGGGTGGTTTCATGTTGAGCCGCCTGGCCAGCCTGGCGCTGTTCGTGGCCCTCGTGCTCGGCTGGGAGATGCTGGTGCGCGGCGATCGGGTTTCGGCGCTGGTGCTGCCTGCGCCTTCGGTGATCTGGGACAGCTTGTGGAACGGGCTGCGCAGCGGCTATTTCTGGCCGCACCTGATCCACACCAGCACCGAGCTGGTGCTGGGCCTGGCGCTCGGTTGTTTCGCCGGCTTGCTCGGTGGCATCGCTCTGGGCGAGTCGGCATTTTTGCGGCGACTGCTGTTCCCTTACGTGCTGGTCAGCCAGGTCGTGCCCAAACTCGCGCTGGCGCCGCTGTTCATCGTCTGGTTCGGTTT
>Ga0136567_1000646_pt1 | contig 8978 bp, 10 predicted proteins | sample AntDeeMetagenom3_FD_104788 | JGI IMG/M metagenome (GOLD analysis project Ga0136567, IMG submission 104788) | Saline lake microbial communities from Deep lake, Antarctica - Metagenome #3 | ecosystem: Environmental > Aquatic > Non-marine Saline and Alkaline > Saline | place: Antarctica: Deep lake... | reverse complement strand
CTTATTTCGGGACCGAGTCGCAAGCAATTCGTATGTGTGATTGTTCATACCCGATTTCGTGTGATTCGGGAGATTAGTTTAACTATCTGCGCCAATTTCGAATCGGTAGTCAATGAATCTGCGGAACGTTATTTCCACACCCGAATCGATCGTCGCCGCGTTCGTCCTCCTCGCAACTCTGTGGGGGACCTCCTTCGTCGCTATCGAGGCCGGCCTGCACTACTTCCCGCCGCTTTTGTTCGCCGGCGTGCGCTACGCCATCGCCGGCGCGATCGTGTTGGGCTTCGCCGCGGTCACGTCCGGGAGGACGATCCCCCGAGGCTCCGACGAGTGGCTCGGCGTCGCTGTCGCCGGCGCCTTCGTGATCGCCGCGTACCACGGCCTGCTGTACGTCGGCGAGCTCCACATCACCGGCGCGGTCGCCGCCGTGGTCGTGAGCCTCTCGCCGGTGTTGACCGCCACGTTCGCGGCGCTCCTCCTCCCGAACGAGCGGCTCGGCCCCTTCGAGATCGGCGGGTTCGCGCTCGGGATCCTCGGCGTGATCGTGATCGCCGACCCGATGGAGGCGGGGCTCGGCAGCTCCGCCCTGCTCGGAGTCGCGCTCGCGTTCGCCGGCGCGGCCGCCTTCTCGCTCGGCGCGGTGCTGCTCCGCCCGCTCCGCACCGACCTCCCGATCGCCGCGTTACAGGGGTGGGCGATGGTCTCCGGCGCCGGGATGCTGCTCGTCGGGGCCGCCCTGCTCGGTGAGTCGCCCGCGGCGATCGTCTGGAACGCGACGTCGATCGCGTCGCTCTCGTACCTCACGCTGCTGTCGGGTGTCGTCGCGTTCCTGATCTACTTCGCGCTGCTCGACGAGGTCGGCCCGTCCCAGCTGCACCTCGTCGGCTACGCGGAGCCGGTCGTCGCCGCGGTTGGGAGCTGGGCCCTGCTCGGCAGCCTAATCGAGGCGGAGGCAATCATCGGCTTCGTCGCGATCCTCGCCGGCTTCCTCGTCCTCGAACGCCACGAGATAGCCGCCTACGTCGGCGTCGACGAACCGGCGTGGGCGCGCTGACCGGCGCCTCTTTCGATTCGCCTCATCCGTCGATATCCTCCGTCAGCCCCGCCCGGAGGTCCCGCCCGAAGTAGTGGCCGAGCAGTGCTAACACGAGACCCACGCCGCCGCCGACCGCGACGAGCGGCAGCCCCCACTGCGAGAGGTAGTCGATCCCGATTGGGAGGAAGCCGACGCCGAGAACGCTCGTCACCGCACTCGTCGCGCCCGCCGCGGCCCCGGCGATCCCCGTCTCAACGTACCGGCGGGTCGAGACGACGAGACCGAGCAGGAACGCGGCGAGGAACACGCCGCCCGCGGTCCCGATCGTCCCACCGATGAGGGGAATCAGGCCGCCGACGAACATCCCGACACCGACCGTGACGAGCGCGAGCGCGAAGGCCTTCGCCGAGAACCACCGGCCGGAGACGCCGATTCTGCCGGCGTTCCCGGCACTCCCCGCGCTCGATTCGACGGTTGCGGCGCCGCCCGTCTCGGCGTCGGGTTCCTCCTCGCCGCCCGCGAGGTCGTCGTCGAGGAGGCCGTCGAGGTCGTCCATCGGGTCGCCGTCGGACGCCTCCCGTTCCTTGGAGGGTTGCATACCCGAGCGTTCGCCCGTGAGACCTTGTGTCTTGCGCCGGAGGCGGCTCACAGCTCTTTCGCTGGATCCGCCGGGATCCCGTGCGACTCGGTAACGCTCGCCGTTTCACCGGAAACCCGGTGTCTCCGGTCCGGATCGCGACAATGTCCATTGCCGACCCGGAACGGCTTTGCGCGTCCGCGTCGACCTCGTCGACATGGACACGCGTCGCGCGCTGCTCGACGCCCTCGGCGACGGCCCGGTCTCTGGTCCCGCGCTCGCCGACGACCTCGGCGTGTCGCGGGCGGCGGTCTGGAAGGCGGTCGAGTCGCTCCGCGAGGAGGGGTTCGCTGTCGAATCGACCCCGGAGGGGTACGTCGCCCCCGAGCGCCCCGGCTACTCCGCCGCCGGCATTGAGTTCGGACTCGACGCGCCCTACGCGGTCGAGTATTACGACCGACTCTCGTCGACCAACGACCGCGCCCGCGAACTGGCGGGGGACGGAGCCGACGGGGTCGCGGTCGTCGCCGACGAGCAGACCGGTAGCCGGGGACGGCTCGACCGCGAGTGGGTCGCGCCCAGCGGCGGCGTCTGGCTCTCGCTCGTGATCCGGCCCGACGCGCCGCCGGCTCGCGCGCCGCTTTTCACCCTCGCCGCCGCGGTCGCGATCGTCGACGCCTGCCGGGAAGCGGGCGTCAACGCCCACATCAAGTGGCCGAACGACGTGCTTGTAGGCGGTCTCGGGGACGAAACCGATACCGACACCGACGCTGACAGCGAGGGACGCGGCGGCCGCAAGGTCGCGGGGATCCTCACAGAGATGGAGGGCGAGGCCGACCGGGTCTCGTGGCTCATCCCGGGGATCGGGGTCAACGCCAACGTCGACTCCGATTTGCTCCCGGCGGACGCGACCTCCCTGCAGGAGGTACTCGGCGAGCCCATCGACAGGCGCCGGTTCGCCGCGACCCTCCTCGAACGCTTCGCGGCGCTCGCGGGGACCCCTGACCGGATGGACCGGATCCTGCCGGCGTGGCGCGAGCGCGCGAGCACCATCGGTCGTCGGGTTCGCGTCGACACCTCGAACGGTCCGGTGACGGGAACCGCAGTCGACGTAGAGCCACCGGGCGCGCTCGTGATCGAGACGAACGACGGAACTCGTCGGGTCCACGCCGGTGACTGCGAACACCTGCGCGACGCCGGCGGCTGATCGTCGGGCGTCTCGAGCCCCAACAGCCCGCAAAAACGGCGGCTTCCGGCTATCTTTGTCCCGCCGCTTCCGTCTCTCCGTCGGCTGGGGTCTCGCTTTCGGCCGGGGTCTCGCTTTCGGACGCCTTCTCGACGGTCGCGCCTCCCGCGCCCTCACCGTCCAGCCGCACCGTCAACACGGGAACGCTCGACCCGCGGACCACCTTCTCGGCGACGCTCCCGAGGAGGAGCCGGTCGATCCCGCCCCGACCGTGCGTCCCCATGACGATCAGGTCGCAGCCGTTGTCCTCGGCGTACCGGATGATCTCCTTGCTCGGGGAGCCCTCCGCAACCCCCGTCTCGACGTGGAGATCGGTCTCGGCCGCGAGAGATTCGACCTCCGCGACCGCCTTGTTCGCATCGTCCCGCAGAAGGTCGCCGACCCCCTCCCACGAGGTCTCCATCGGCATCCCCGCGTAGCTCGCCGTGTCGACCACGTACAGCGCGTGCACGTCCGCGTCGTGGACCGATGCGAGGTCCAGGGCGTGTGCGACCGCCCGCCTCCCCTCGGCGGAGCCGTCGGTCGGGACGAGGATCCGATCGTATAGAGACATACGTTTACATGTGTCATATCCCCACCGGCACATAACTCTTTGCGCGCTTTACCGGTTCTTTCGTGGTCGGATCCGCCGAAGTCCGAGCGAGGCGTGCGTTTAAGCCTCCGCGCACCGATATTTCTATTCATGACATCCGAAGTGCACCTCTCGCGCGTCGAAGACGAGTTCCGCGAACACTCCTACCCGGTCGCCCACGAGGACCTCGTCGACTCGTGTGCCGGCACGACCGTGCTGTTCGCCGACGGCGACGCCGACCTCGGCGAGCTCGTGGCCGACATCGATCAGGAGCGGTTCGAGAGCGCCGAGGACGCCTTCACCGCGCTCCAGAACGTGCTGCCGATCGAAGCGCTCGGGGAGCCCGGCCAGTCCGACGGCGACGCCTGATCGGATCGCCCGAGTCCGATTGATACGCCCGCACGTCACCTCTCCCCACGGCACGGCGCGTCTCGCATCGCTTTTTACCGCGGGTCGCGCACTGAGGGTAATGAGCTATCGGATCGGCCTCGTCGGCAAGCCCTCCGTGGGGAAGTCGACATTTTTCAACGCCGCGACCATGAACGACGTGCCCGAGGGCGCGTATCCGTTCACCACGATCGACCCGACCGTCGGCGAGGCGTACGTCCGCGTCGACTGCGCCGCTCCCGAGTTCGACGAGAGCTGTACGCCGAACGTGGGCGTCTGCCGCGATGGCACCCGCTTCGTCCCGGTGAAGATGGTCGACGTCGCCGGCCTCGTCCCGGGCGCCCACGAGGGGCGCGGACTCGGCAATCAGTTCCTCACCGACCTCAACGAGACCGACGTGTTGATCCACGTCGTCGACTTCTCGGGCAAAACCGATATCGAGGGCGAGACTACCGAGGGCCACGACCCGCGAGAGGACATCGATTTCTTAGAGGAGGAACTCGACGAGTGGTACCTCGACGTGTTGGAGAAGGGTCTCGAAAAGTTCTAGACGCGCTACCACGGCGCGGACGCCGCGATCGAGAAGGAGCTCGCCGAGCAGATGTCCGCGTTCGGCATCGACAAAGACCGGATGAAACAGGTGATCCTCGCGGAGGGGCTCGAACTCGACCCTGAGACGTGGGACGACGCGGACAAAGCCGAACTCGCCCGCGAGATCCGCAAGCGCACGAAGCCGATGGTCGTCGCCGCCAACAAGATGGACACGCCCGAAGCGCAGGCGAACTGGGAGACGATTACGACGGATCCGGACTACGACCACCTCTCGTTCGTCCCCGCGAGCGCTCACGCGGAAAAAGCCCTTAAAAATGCGAACGAGGCGGGCGTCGTCGACTACACCCCCGGCGAGAGCGACTTCGATATCGTCGGTGATGTCTCCGGCGAGCAGGAGGCGGGCCTCGATCAGATCGGCGAATTCGTCGCCGAGTACGACGGGACCGGCGTGCAGGGCGCGCTCGAAGCCGCCGTCTTCGACGTACTCGACTGTATCGCCGTCTTCCCCGGCTCCGCGAACGGGAGCAAAGACGAGAAGGGGGTCTTCCGCGACTGCTTTATCCTCCCCGGTGGGTCGACGACCGAGGACTTCGCGTTCCACATCCACTCGGATATCGGCGAGGGGCTCCTCCACGGCACCGACTGTCGGAGCGGCCGGCAGGTCGGCACCGATCACGAGCTCTCCCACCGCGATGTGATCGAACTGATCTCGACGAAGCAGGCCGCGCCGTAAGTCAGTCGACGCCGCCGCCGGAGTCCGGTACCTCCGCCGCCGACCCGACCGGCGTCGCCGCGTCGGGAAGGTCCGCGAGCCCCAGTCGGTCGAGCAACCGGGCCGTTGGTCGCCCCTCGCGGTCCCAGCCGCGGTGCGCGTAGTACCGATCGAGAAGGTCTTCGAAGGCGTCGGGATCGAGACCGTCGTCGGGCTCTTCATCCGTTTCGCCCGCCCTGTCGGTCCCCCGCGTCAGCGCTTCCGGGAGCCCGTCGTCGCCGCGGCCGAACCCCTCTCGGAGGTTGAACAGGCGCGTGAGCGTCCACACCCGCTCGCCGAGGAGTCGGAGGTCTTCTGGATCGCGCTCGTCGCCGAGGGCGGCGAGCCACTCGGCGGCCGCCGCCGGCCCGAAGCTCTCAGCGAGGAAGTCGTCGCCGACGAGACACCACAGCGCGGCCCGCCGATCCTGCTCGTTCGCGACGACGGCGGCCCGCTCATCAGGCGTCCATCCCGGATCGACCACCGCTTCGGTCTCGACCGGCCGGGCGCGCCGGTGGCAGCCGCCGCGGTCGCCCGTCGCGAACGCCAGCGCCATCGTCGCCGCGCCGCGGGGGTCGTAGGAGGCCAGTTCCATCCCCTTCACGGTCGGCACGAGGTCGGTCCCGCCGAACCGCTCCGCCGCGGCGGCCACCCCGTCCGCGAGCGCGTCGCCGAGAGGGGTCGACCGAGCCGCGATCTCCTCGATCAGCGCCCTCGCGGCCGCCTCGTCGCCGAAGGAGAGCCCGCGGTCGACGCCGTGATCGGCGGGATCGATCAGCCCCGCGTCGCTCGCGCGGACCGCCCACGCGACCGTGTTGCCGGCGGAGATCACGTCGATCCCGAGCCGGTCGCAGACGCCGCCGAGGGTCGCCACCGCGTCGAAATCGTCGATCCCGAGCCCCGCGCCGAGCGCGATGGGGGTCCCGCCGCGGGGGACGGTGGCGTCGGGGGCATCGGTGGCGTCGGGGGCATCGGGGGCGTCGTCCGAACGCTCTTTATCACCCGTCGACACCCGGAACCCGCCCGGAACCGGGTCGTCGGGGCGCTCGCGCCCGGTCGCGCGCTCGCTCGCTCGGTCGACGCCGAGCCCCTCGGCACCGTCGAAGCGGCGGACCTGCCAGCCGCGAGTCGGGAGAACCCCGGTCTCGTCGCCGAACGCGACGGTCTCTAAGGTGTCGCCCGCGGCGAGCCACCGGCCGGCGTCGCTGTCGGCGAACGCCTCATCGGCGCGCTCGCGGAGCTCCCGGAGCGCTGGTGGGATCTTCGGTGGCGGATCGCGGGCGACGACTGCTTTCAAGTTCTTCGCGCCCATCACCGCGCCCGCGCCGCCCCGGCCCGCGTGGTGGTCGCCGCCGTCGGAGGCGATCGTCGCGTACCGGACCCCCGCCTCGCCGGCCGGACCGACGCAGGCGACGGCGGCCTCCGAGAACCGCGCGTCGGTCTCGGCCGCGTCGAGCCCGCGGAGGTCGCTCGCTGGCTCGATCGTCGCCTCCCCGCTGACTATTGAGAGGGTTACCGGCTCGTCGGCTGCGCCCTCGATCACGACTCCGAGGTGGTCGTCGAGCGAGCCGGCGAGCCGGGCCGCGAACGCCCCGCCGCCGTAGGAGTCGAGGAACGTGCCCGTGAGCGGGGACTTGGTCACCGCCGCGTAGCGCGGCTCGCCGGGGAGGTAGCCGGTCAGGGGGCCGACGAGGAACGCGAGTCGGTTCACCGGCGACGCCGGGTCGACGCCCGGTTCCATCTCGTAGAGGTACCGCGCCCCGAGCCCCTTCCCGCCGACGTAGCGCGCGAGCCACTCCTCGGGGACCGGCTCGCTGCGCACGCGCTCCGCGGAGAGGTCGACGCGGAGCATCCGGTCGGGGACGGTCATCGTAAGCGACCTCGCGGGCGAACGGGATTAAACCACACGCCGGGGCCAGTGGATCCTCCCTGACCTCGCTCTGACCCCGCTCCGACCGACGGGCTTTCGCCCCCGGCCGACCATGCGTTCGGACATGAACGATGTCGTCGACGCGCTCGACGCGGCCGCGGGAACGACCTGTCTCGTCGGCGCCGGCGGGAAGAAGACCACTCTCTACGCGCTCGCCGACCGTCTTGACCGGGCGGTACTCACTGCGACGGTTCGGATCCCGATCTTCGACCGCGAGGTCGCCGCGGTGCGCGTCACCGAGGCTCCCGTCGCCGCGCTCGACGAGATCACGGCGGGCGAGGGAGACGAACCAACGGGAGACGCCGAGTCGAGGGGAGGCGCCGAGTCGTTCCCGCTCGGACTGGTCCCGGAGCGCGAGCGCGACGACCGGTATCGGGGGTACGACCCAGCTGTTGTCAACGAGATCGGGGCCGCGCACGACGGGCCGGTCCTCGTGAAGGCCGACGGCGCACGGACGCGCCTGCTCAAGGCTCCCAACGAGCGCGAGCCGCAGATCCCGGCGAGCGCGGACCGCGTGGTTCCGGTGGCGAGCGCCGGCGCGGTCGGAGAGCCGCTGACGGCGGAGACCGTCCACCGCCCCGAGCGCGTCGCGGCGATTACGGATGCGGCGGTCGGCGACGAGATCACGCCCGAACTGGTCGGTCGCGTCCTCGCGCACGAGGAGGGTGGTTTAAAAGGGATTCCGGGCGGCGCGACCGCAATCCCGCTCGTCAATGCGGTCGACGACGCCGACGACGAGGCGGCGGCGCGAGAGATCGCTCGGGTCGTTCACGAGCGCGCGGACGTGCCGCGGGTCGTCCTCGCGCGGATGATCGAGGGGGAGATTGTGGACGTCATCGAGTAAGGCTGACTGCTCCACCGAACTCACTTATAAGGCCACGCCGTGCTTATCTGACCTCATGGAACGTACCGTAACGGTGGTGCCGGAGGCGGGCCTCCACGCGCGGCCGGCCTCGAAGCTAGTGCAGACGGCGAATCGGTTCGATGCGGACGTGTCGATCGGTCGCGCGAACGACGGCGACGACGGGCTCGTCCGCGCCGACAGCATGCTCTCGGTGAGCGGGCTGAACGTGGGCCACGGCGAGTCGGTCCGCGTCGTCGCCGAGGGCGCGGAGGCGGCCGACGCGCTCGACGCGGTCTGTGACCTACTGACGAGCGAGGTCGAAGAGGGGAAAGAAAGTGAGAGCGACGACACCGAGAGCGCCGACGACGGCGGTGACCCGACGTGAGGACGCTCACCGGCGTCGGAAGCACGCCCTTGTCGGGCGTCGGCACAGCACACTGGCACCGTCCCGAAGCCAGCCTGACGCTCCCCGACCGGCCCGATCCGTCCGCCGTCGACGTCGACGCCGAGCTGGCACGATTCGAGAACGCTCGCGACGCGGCCCGCGAGGCGATCCGGAGTGCCCGCGACCGAGCAGCCGAGCGCGTCGGCGAGGAGGAGGCGGCGGTGTTCGAGGCCCACGAGCAGTTCCTCGACGATCCGGAGCTCGTCGAGGACATCGAGGCGGCCATCGAGAGCGGGACGCCGGCCGAACACGCCGTAAGCGACCGGTTCGCGGCCGCGATCGAGCAGTTCGAGGCGCTCGATGGGAAGATGGCCGAGCGCGCCGACGACCTGCGAGACGTGCGGGACCGCCTGCTCCGTATCCTTTTAAATACCGACGCTGCCACCGACCTCGGCGACCTCCCAGCGGGGACCGTGGTGCTCGCCGAGCGGCTCACCCCGAGCGACACCGCGGAACTGGATCCAGACGGGGTCGCCGGGATCGCGACTGTCGCGGGCGGCCGAACTGCGCACGCCGCGATCATCGCGCGGTCGCTGTCGATCCCGGCGGTCGTCGGAGTCGGCGAGTCGCTTCGCGAGATCGAGGACGGCACCGAACTGCTCGTCGACGGAACGGACGGACGAGTCGTCGTCGACCCCG
>Ga0136567_1000577_pt1 | contig 9687 bp, 9 predicted proteins | sample AntDeeMetagenom3_FD_104788 | JGI IMG/M metagenome (GOLD analysis project Ga0136567, IMG submission 104788) | Saline lake microbial communities from Deep lake, Antarctica - Metagenome #3 | ecosystem: Environmental > Aquatic > Non-marine Saline and Alkaline > Saline | place: Antarctica: Deep lake... | reverse complement strand
TTGCTGCCAGCCATGCGCGGGGTGTGCCGCTGGCCAGCCACGACGACACCGAAGTCGGCCATGTGGAGCAGGCCAGCGCAGAAAACATCGCGATTTCGGAGTTCCCGACCACGGTGGCCGCGGCGCAGGCGGCACGGGATGCGGGCATTGCCATCGTGATGGGCGGTCCCAACCTTGTGAAAGGCGGCTCGCATTCGGGCAATGTGTCGGCGGCCGAACTGGCCAGTCTCGACCTGCTCGACATCTTTTCCTCCGACTATGTGCCTGCCAGTTTGCTGCAGTCGGCCTTTCTGCTGTGCGAGACCGCCGGCTGGAGCCTGCCCAAGGCGGTCAACACCGTGACCCGCAACCCGGCCCGTGCCATCGGCCTGACCGATCGCGGTGAACTCGCCCCCGGCCTGCGCGCCGACCTGATACGCGTGCGCAAAAGCGCAGGCATGCCGATTGTGCGCGGCGCCTGGCACCAGGGTGAGCGGGCCTTTTAGGGTCGGTGGCTGTCGGACGAAGCGCTGTGTCTGTCAGCCGGGTGCCTACAGCTGATCTGGCTGCCTGCTGACTAGCCCAAATTTGCCGGCTCTCCTACAGTCACAGCCATCAACCACCCTGTGCCCCATACCAAGGAGCTGCCATGAGAGTCGACACCCCCCTCGCCAATCCGTTTGCGCTGATGATGGCGCCCCAGCAGGTGCTGGAGGCGATGGAGAAGTCCGATTCACTGCGCCGCCTGCAGCACCAGGTGTTCCACCCGCTGGACACACGTGCCGCTTTCCAGGCTGATGCCGACCTGGCAGCGTTTGACGCGGCGATCGAGCGCGCCAACATCGTGCTGCCGCCCGAGTCCGACGAGGCTGTTTAAACCCTGGAGGCCGTCGCAGCCTTGACCGGCTCGCGCATGGTCACAAACTCTTCGGCGACCGTCGGATGGATGCCGATGGTGCTGTCGAACTGGGCCTTGGTGGCGCCGGCTTTCATGGCCACCGCAAAACCCTGGACAATTTCGCCCGCATCCGGCCCCACCATGTGCAGGCCGACCACACGGTCGGTCGCGTCGTCCACCAGCAGCTTCATCAGTGTGCGTTCGCTGCTGCCGCTCAGAGTGTGTTTGAGCGCCTTGAAGTCGGCGCGGAACACCGTGACCTTGCCAAACTCCTTGCGTGCGTCAGCTTCCGAAAAACCCACGGTTCCGATGTTCGGGTGTGTGAACACCGCGGTCGGCACAAACTCGTAACTCATGCTGCGCGGCTTCTTGCCGGCGGCCGCACCGAGCAAATGGTCCACCACCACCATGGCTTCGCCCAGCGCTACCGGCGTCAGTTGCAGGCGCGCGGTCACATCGCCCAGGGCATAGACCGACGGCAACGAGGTCTGGTAGTGGCGGTTCACCTCGACCGCGCCTTTGGCGGAAAGCTTGACGCCGGCTGTTTCCAGCCCCAGACCGTTGGTGTTGGGCACACGGCCGGTGGCGTACAGCACGGCATCCACCGTACAGGCTGCGGCGCCGCCCTTGAATTCGACCGTCAGGCCAGCCGCGGTTTGGGCGATGGCGGCGACTTCGGCGCCGAAGCGGAAGTCGACACCGGTTTTGGCCATCTCGGCCGCGACAAAACTGCGCACGTCCTCGTCAAAACCGGTCAGCAGTTTTTGGCCGCGGTGCACCTGGATGACCTCGGCGCCCAGGCCGTTGAAGATGGAGGCGAACTCGCAGGCGATGTAGCCGCCGCCGACCACCAGCAGGCGCTTGGGGAAAGGCGTCAGGTCGAACATCTGGTCCGAGGTCAACACGTGTTCGCGGCCGCTCACGGCCGGAACGGTGGGTGTGCCGCCGGTGGCGATCAGGATGTTTTTGGCGCTGAAGGTTTTTTCATCGACCTTGACGGTATGGCCGTCCACCAGCGTGGCCCAGCCGGTGATGATGGTGACGCCGGCACCCAGCAGCAGGCCCTGGTAAATGCCGTTCAGGCGTGTGATCTCGCGCGCGCGGTTGGTCTTGAGGACGTCCCAGTCGAATACCGGCGCCTCGCCGGTCCAGCCGAAACCGTGCGATTCCTCGAAGGATTCGGCGTAGTGGGCGGCGTAGCTGTAGAGTTTTTTCGGGATGCAGCCGACGTTGACGCAGGTGCCGCCCATGGCCGCCACCTCCGCCAGCGCCACCCGCGCACCGCGTTGCGCCGCCATGCGCGCGGCCCGTACACCACCGCTGCCGCCACCGATGACAAACAGGTCGTAATCAAAATTGTGCATAAAAAAGTCCTGATGGCCCCGGATCGAAAGGATGCAGCATGCCTGCAGTGACTTGAACCTGCATGGCGCAGGGACTTCCGAGTCAAAAAGGATAGCTGAAAGCGACGGATGCGGTGCGGCAGGCATCCCCCATTGTTTTCGGCCGGAAAAGCACCAGACCGGGGTGGTCCATGCGCCGCGTCGAAGGCGCGCTGCCGCTGCGCCGGGGGCCGGCAGAGCTGTCGCCTTATCTGGCGGAGGAGGCGCGGTAGTGGCTCGCCCATTCAATGCTCGCCACACAGATGGCCAGCCAGGCCGTGCCCGAAGCAAAACCCGCCAGCACGTCGGTGGCGAAATGCACTTGCAGGAAGATCCGGCTGCAGCCCACGCTGAAGGCGGTGGCGGCGGCCAGCAGCACCAGCGGCAGGCTGGCGCGCCAGGCCAGCGCCGGTGGCAGGCTGCGCAGCAGCACATAGGCCAGCATGCCGTAAACCACAACGGCGCCCGAGCTGTGCCCGCTCGGAAAGCTCCAGCCCCCGGCCTGGATCAGGCCATCCTCGTGCAAGGGCCGGGTCCGGGCGAATACCGCCTTGAGTGTGGTGTTGAGCAGGGCGTTGCCGCCAACCGCCATCAGCCAGGCCAGCGCCAGCCAGCGCCGGCCACGCAGCAGCAGGGCGGCAGCCACCACGACGGCCACCACGCTCAGGGTGGCTGTGTCACCCAGCCGGGTCACCCACGCAAAGGCCTGCAGCGCCCAGACCGGCGTGTGTTCACGCACCGCGTCGGAAAACAACTGGTCGAGCTGGCCGGCGCGTTCACCGTCGCCGAGCTCCTCGGCGATGCCGGCAAACAGGGCGGCGCCGGCCACCAGCGCTGCAAAACCTGCAGCCAGCCGGATCACAAGATAAACACCGGGACTCAGGGAACTGGTCTCGCGCGGCAGCGCATAACGCTGGAGCAGCCACCACGACGCGGCGGCCAGCGGCAGCAGCGCAGCCAGCAACACTCCAAAAAGCAGCAGGGCGTGGGCGCCCAGGGTCTGGACCAGGGCGGCGGGGAAATCGTTGTGAGGCATGAGGAATGGAGCAGGGGAGGGCAAAAACTGGCATCGGCCCGCGCATCAAGCTTAAAGCCTGGGCGCGCCGTCCGACCCGGCACCCGTGCAGCCAGGCCGTGGCGGCGCCCGTTTGCTATGAATACGATAGCTGTCTGCCCTTGTTTCATATGGGCTGAAGGCTGATTTCGCTGCTAAACCGCACGGGTTGCGGCAGCCCACTGCCGGCGCCGCCCAAGGTCTCCCGGCGCACAGAGCGACGGCGAAAACACCCCAGCGCCGATAATCGATACATGACTTCTTCCCCTTCCACTTCCGGCGCAGCAAGCACTGACTTCAGTTCGCTGCCGCTGAACCCTGCGATGCAGGCCAATCTGCAGACCCTCGGTTACCTGGCCATGACGCCTATCCAGGCGGCCAGCCTGCCGCTGGCGCTGGCCGGCAAGGACATCATCGCGCAGGCCAAAACCGGCAGCGGCAAGACCGCCGCCTTCGCCATCCCCCTGCTGGCCAACCTCAATCCGCGGCGTTTTGCGGTGCAGGCCATGGTGCTGTGCCCGACGCGTGAGCTGGCCGACCAGGTCGCCACCGAAATCCGCCGGCTGGCGCGCGCCGAGGAAAACATCAAGGTGGTGGTGCTGTGTGGCGGCGTGCCGCTGCGCAACCAGACCGCCAGCCTCGAGAATGGCGCCCACATCGTGGTCGGCACGCCGGGCCGCATCATGGACCACCTGGCGCGCGGGCACCTGACGCTGGAAGCCCTGAACACCCTGGTGCTGGACGAAGCCGACCGCATGCTGGACATGGGCTTTTTCGAGGACATCGTGACCGTCGCCAAACAGTGTCCGAAAGAGCGCCAGACCCTGCTGTTCTCGGCCACCTATCCGGAAGGCATTGCCAGGCTGAGCCAGCAGTTCATGAAAACGCCGCACACCATCACGGTCCAGGCGCAGCATGAAAAAACCAAGATCCAGCAGCGCTGGTACCAGGTGCCCGACAGCGACCATGACGAGGCCCGGCTCGGCGCCGTGGCCCAGGTGCTGCGCCACTTCCGCCCGGCCAGCACGCTGGCGTTTTGCAACACCAAGTCGCAGTGCCGTGCGCTGGTGGCTTACCTGAAGGAGCAGGGCTTCAGCGCGCTGGCGCTGTTCGGCGAGCTCGAGCAGCGTGAGCGCGACCAGGTGCTGGTGCAGTTTGCGAATCGCAGCTGTTCGGTGCTGGTGGCCACCGACGTGGCCGCGCGCGGCCTGGACATTGCGCAACTGGCGATGGTGATCAACGTCGACGTGACACCCGACGCCGAGGTCCACATCCACCGCATCGGCCGCACCGGCCGCGCCGACGAGGAGGGCTGGGCGATCAGCCTGGCCAGCATGGACGAGATGGGTCATGTCGGAAAAATCGAGGTGTTGCAGAAAGCCGAATCCGAATGGCACAAGCTCAGCGAGCTGACGCCGGCCAGCAACGAGCCGCTGCTGCCGCCCATGGTGACGCTGCAGATCGTCGGCGGCCGCAAGGAAAAAATCCGCGCCGGCGACGTGCTGGGCGCGCTGACCGGCGACGCCGGCAACATCCCGCCCTTCACACGCGAGCAGGTCGGCAAGATCAATGTCAACGAGTTCTCCACCTATGTGGCGGTGGAGCGCGCGCTGGCCAGCCAGGCGCAACAAAAACTCGCCAACGGCGGCGTCAAGGGCAAAAGTGTCAAGGTTCGTTTCATGGACGAGGCTTGAGCAGCAGCCCGGTGACGACCAGCGTGCCGCTTGCCTCGGGGCTGGCCGTGGTGGTCGGCGCAGGCGGCGGGCTTGGCGCGGCGCTGCTGGCGCGACTGCAGCAGCAGGGGCACTACGCCCGCGTGCTGGGCCTGGGCCGCGCGGGCGAGATTCGCATCGACTATGCGGATGAGGCCAGCATCGCCGCGGCGGCGCAGGCCGTCGCCAAGCGCTGTGCCGAGTCCGGGCAGGCGCTGCGCCTGCTGCTGGTGGCCACCGGTTTTTTGCATGGTGCCCAAGGCCAGCCCGAACGCGGCTGGCGCCATCTCGATGCCGGCTACCTGCAGCAGGTCTTCCTGGTCAACACCCTCGGCCCGGCGCTGCTGATCAAGCATTTCTTTCCCCTGCTGCCCCGGCAGGGGCGCTGCGTGGCCGGATTTGTCTCGGCCAAAGTTGGCAGCATCGGCGACAACGCGCTCGGTGGCTGGTACGGCTACCGCGCATCGAAAGCCGCGCTGAACCAGCTGGTCAAGACCGCCGCCATCGAGCTCACGCGCAGCAACCGGGACGGCCTGTGTGTGGCGCTGCACCCGGGCACGGTGGACACGCCGCTGAGCCAGCCCTTTGCCAAAACCGGGCTGACGGTTCGCCCGCCGCAGGAAGCTGCCCGCGACCTGCTGGCTGTGCTGGCTGATCTGGGGCCGGCCGATAGCGGGGCGTTGGTGGATTACCGGGGCCAGACGCTGCCTTTTTAGGCATTGAAGGCAAAGTGCCTCGGGCCCTTGCCAGCATTGCATCGACAGCTATCAAAATAATAGTAAATCGAGCGCGACTGTAGGCGGATGTGCTGCACGCGCGTCAGGCGTGGTGGTGGCGCAGTATGGGGCACGGCCGCGAGTTGCCGGCAGGGTCTCTGGAGGTCATCACAATCCACCATGGCGGGTGATGCCCGGTGGCGACTGCACGCCGCAGCACCTTCCACACCTCCCCCTTTTTTACTTTGCAGCTGCGCCCGCCGGCTGCAGCACCCCTTCAGGATTCATCCATGGTCAGGCTCAAATTTTCTATAGAACTTGCGTACCAGGTGGCCGACGCCGGTTGCGACTTTGTGTTCAACATCCATGCGGCGCAGACGCGCCAGCAGACCGTGCTGTATGAAACCCTGGGCATCAGCCAGGTGTTGCAGCCCGATATCCATACCGACGCGGTGAGCCACAACCGTTATCTGCGGTTTCACGCGGCGCCCGGACCGCTGACGGTGAACTACGCCGCGACGGTGGATGTGCAGCATTTCCGCGAGTTGCCCGACAACCTGTCCGAGATCGGCGTGCTGCAACTGCCCGGCCAGGTGCTGCCTTATCTCTACCCCAGCCGCTACTGCCAGTCTGACCGGTTGCACCGGCTGGCGGTCAAGGAGTTCGGCCAGCTGCGCCAGGGTTACAGCCGCGTGCAGGCGATCCGCGACTGGGTGAACCAGCGCGTGACCTTTACCTCCAACAGTTCGACCGGCTACACCACCGCGGTGGACACGCTGATCGACGAGGCCGGCGTCTGCCGCGACTTTGCGCACCTGATGATTGCGCTGTGCCGCGCGGTCAACATCCCGGCGCGTTTTGTCAGCGGCATTGATTACGGCGCGGACCCGGCGCTGGGCCCGACCGACTTCCACGCCTATGTCGAGGTGTATCTGGGCCACCGCTGGTACATGTTCGATCCCTCGGGCACGGCCATCCCCATGGGTTTTGTGCGATTTGCCACCGGCCGGGATGCCGCGTCGGCGGCCTTCGCCACCATGTTCGGCGGCGTCAGTTCCTCGGCGCCGGTGATCAGCATCGAGGCCTTGCCCGATGACAGCGGCAACCTGGTGCTGCCGGAACACATCAGCGATGCGCTGTCGACGGCAGGCATCGAGGATTAATGCCCCCACGCCCGCTGACTGGCGTGTAGCTCTCGAGGCCTTGCAGGGCGCGGCTCGCCAGAGGCGCTGCGCCTGCGGGCCGGCGCAGCCGGATCCGCGGCCCTGGGGGAATGGATGGAGTCCACTTTCGCTCAGCCGTGCTGAACGGGCGGAAGAATGCCCTCGAAGGGAGTGTCAGGCGCCGGGGTTTTCCGCAGCGCGCCGGCGCCGCTCCATCCACGCCTGCAGCTCGCCGACCACGCCTTTGCGGAAAGCCAGCACACAGATCACAAAAATCACGCCGATGATCACGCTGACCCAGGAGCCGACCTTGTCGGCCAGCAGGTTCTGCAGCGCGATCACGATGCCCGCGCCGAACACCGGCCCGAAGAAGGTGCCGACACCACCGAGCAGGGTCATCAGGATCACCTCGCCGGACATCGACCAGTGGGCATCGGACAGGGTCGCAAAACCCATGACCAGGGTCTTGAGCGATCCGGCCAGGCCGGCCAGCGCGGCCGACAGCACAAAGGCCAGCAGCTTGTAGCGGTCCACGTTGTAGCCCAGGGAAATCGCACGCGGCTCGTTTTCGCGAATCATCTTGAGCACCTGCCCGAAAGGTGAACGCACGATGCGCGCGATCCCCAGGAAACAGGCCACAAACACCGCGACCACCAGGTAATACATGGCGGTGTCCGACTCGAGTGACACCAGCCCGAACAAGGCGCCGCGCGGCACGCCCTGCAGGCCGTCCTCACCGCCGGTGAAGGGTGCCTGCAGGCAGACGAAATACACCATCTGCGCAATCGCCAGCGTGATCATCGCGAAATAAATGCCCTGCCGCCGGATGGCAACCGCGCCGACCACCAGGCCGATCAGGCCCGAGGCCACCACGCCAGCCAGGATGCCCAGCTCGGGCGTCCAGCCCTGCGACTTGAGGAACCAGCCGGTCACGTAGGCGGCTGAGCCGAAAAACGCCGCGTGGCCGAAGGACAGCAGGCCGGTGAAACCGAGCAGCAGGTTGAAGGCACAGGCAAAAATCGCGAAGCACAGCAGCTTCATGACAAACACCGGGTACAGCCCCAGCATGGGCGCGACCAGCGCCAGTGCCAGCAGCACGATGTAGGTGATCCGGATCAGTTTGGCGGCTTGGGACATCTGCTTGTTGTCGTGGGAAGGGGTGAGGACGTTGGCCATGGCTCAGGCCTCCTTGCCGAAGAGACCCGCGGGCCGGAACATCAGCACGATGACCATGATGACAAACACCACGATGTTGGAGGCCTCGGGATAAAACACCCGCGTCAGGCCCTCCACCACGCCCAGGCCCAGCCCGGTCACGATGGAGCCCATGATGGAGCCCATGCCGCCTATCACCACCACCGCAAACACCACGATGATCAGGTTGGAGCCCATCAGCGGGTTGACCTGGATGATGGGGGCAGCCAGCACGCCGGCCAGTGCGGCCAGCGCGGCGCCGGCGCCATAGGTCAGCATGACCATCATGGGGACGTTGATGCCGAAGGCCTGCACCAGTGCGGCGTTTTCAGTGCCGGCCCGCAGGTAGGCGCCCAGCCGCGTGCGCTCTATCAGGTACCAGGTGCCCAGGCAGACCAGCAGTGACACCAGCACCACCCAGGCGCGGTAGTTCGGCAGGATCATGAAACCCAGGTTGGTGGCACCCGAGAGCAGTTCCGGGACGTTGTAGGACTGACCGGATGCGCCATAAATCTCGCGGAACACACCCTCGAAAATCAGCGCCAGGCCGAAGGTCAGCAGCAGGCCGTAGAGCGGGTCCAGCTTGTAAAGGTGTTTGAGGAACAGGCGTTCGATGACCACACCGAGCGCGCCCACGATCAGCGGCGCCAGGATCAGCGCCGCCCAGTAATTGATGCCGAACTTGTCGAGCATGATCCAGGCGGCAAACGCGCCCAGCATATACAGTGCGCCGTGCGCAAAATTGACCACGCCCAGCAGGCCGAAGATGACGGCCAGTCCGAGGCTGAGCATGGCGTAAAAAGCGCCATTGACCAGGCCCAGCAGGAGCTGGCCCAGGAATGCTTGATGGGGAATGCCGAAAATTTCCATGGAGACCCGTCAGTTCACGCGCGATGCAACAGAAACAACAAAAAGGGAATGCAAATGGTGGCCGCCCGCCTGCGCGGACGGCCACCGGGGGGATCAGCTTACTTCTTGATCAGCGCGCACTTGGACTCGGCAAGCGTGGTGAAGGCCTGCTCGCCGGGGACCTTGGCGACCATCTTGTAGTAATCCCAAGGGGTGGTCGACTCTTTGGGCGACTTGACCTGGTACAGGTACATGTCGTGGATCATGCGGCCGTCGCCGCGGATCTGGCCCTTGTGGTAGAAGTCGTCGATCTTCATGCCCTTGAGTGTGGCCATGACCTTGTCGCCGTCCGTCGTGCCCGCAGTCTGCACGGCCTTCAGGTAGTTCATCGCGGCCGAGTAGTCGGCAGCCTGCAGGCTCGAAGGCATGCGCTTGTACTTGTCGAAGAAGCGCTTGGCAAATTTGCGCGAGGCGTCGTCCTGGTTCCAGTACCAGCTGTCGGCGAGCTGCAGGCCTTCGGTATTGGCCAGTCCCAGGCTGTGCACGTCGTTGATGAACACCAGCAGGCCGGCCACCTTCATGGTCTTGCCGATGCCGAATTCCCGCGCAGCCTTCATGGCGTTGGTGAAGTCACCGCCGGCGTTGGCCAGGCCCAGGATCTGGGCTTTGGACGACTGTGCCTGCAGCAGGAAGGACGAGAAGTCGGACGCGTTCAGCGGATGGCGCACGGCACCGGCGAC
>Ga0136567_1000576_pt1 | contig 9705 bp, 9 predicted proteins | sample AntDeeMetagenom3_FD_104788 | JGI IMG/M metagenome (GOLD analysis project Ga0136567, IMG submission 104788) | Saline lake microbial communities from Deep lake, Antarctica - Metagenome #3 | ecosystem: Environmental > Aquatic > Non-marine Saline and Alkaline > Saline | place: Antarctica: Deep lake... | reverse complement strand
GGGAATGGTTTTCCATCGGCCACGGTCTTGGCTGCGTCTGGCACGCCGGCGCAGTTGATACAGATGTGGATAGCGCCAAAACGGGCCAAGGTTGCGTCGATGCCAGCCTGTACCTGTGCCTCGCTGGTGACATCGACCTGCTCGAATATCGCAGAACTGCCTAGCTCGGTGGCGGCCTGCGTGCCTCGTTCACCGTCGCGGTCAAACAGTACCACGCGTGCGCCGCCAGCGAGGAGGGTTTCCACTACCGCACGACCCAAACCGGATGCTCCACCGGTGACGACGGCGACCTTGTCTTGTAAGTTCATTCTTCGCTCCCTCAGCGCCCGAGGATCGTGATGGCGGCCACGGCCTCTTCAATTCCGAACAGGCCACCACCGTTTTCTGCGATGGCAAGGCGAGCCCCTTGCACCTGGCGAGCCCCCGCTTCGCCGCGCAACTGCACGACCAGTTCGTGCAACTGACCCAGCCCGGTGGCACCGATCGGGTGCCCTTTGGACTCCAACCCTCCCGAGGTGTTGATGGGGATGCGCCCGCCGATGGCGGTGTCGCCGCGTTCGGCCATTGGCCCCCCTTCGCCAAAGGCGCAGAAGCCCAGGTTCTCGCTCTGCACAATTTCACCAATGGCGGTGGCATCGTGCACTTCGGCCAGCGACATGTCTTGCGGGCCCACCCCCGCCAGTTCGTAGGCTTGTTTGGCGGCCTTGACGGTGATGTGTTGAGCCACGTCTTCAGGGCGGCGGTTGCTGCCCGTGGCAATGATCGATGCCAGCACCTTGATGGCGCGCCCGCGGTTTGCCAGACGCGCCAGTGCTGCTTCGGAACACACCACGACAGCGGCGGCTCCGTCGCTGATGGGTGCGCACATGGGCAGCGTCAATGGGTAGGTGATCGGCGGCGCGGCCAGCACCTCGTCAATGGTGTAGGCGTTGCGGTATTGGGCCAGCGGGTTGTGCACGGAGTGGCCGTGGTTCTTGGCCGACACGGCGGCAATTTGTCGCTGCGTGGTGCCGAACTCGCGCATGTGAAAGCGACCAAAGGCGGCGTAGATGTCCATGAACAGGCTGTATGGCGCCTTGGACATGGAGCCTTCTGGCGGCTCAATACCGTGCCCCATTTGCAGCAGCCTGCGTTTGTTCTCCTCGACCGTGGCCACGTCCCAAGCGCCGTCGAAGACGCTGAACATTTTGGCTTTGTCGGCGCAAAACATTTTCTCGGCACCAATGGCCAGTGCGATCTCGCCTGCCCCCGAGCGCACGTACTGCACCGCCAGGTTGAAGGCCGAGCTGGCACTGGCACAGGCATTTTCAATGTTGAAAATCGGGATGGACTCGAAGCCCATCGTGCGCAACGCAATTTGGCCGCGGATCATGGTCTGGCCTTCGAGCGCGCCCTGGGTGGCGTTGGAGAAATACGCCGACTGGATGTCACTGATGGACAGTCCGGCATCGGCCAGCGCGGCATGCACTGCGGTGGCGGTGAGCTGCTTGATGTCGCGGTCGAGGAATTTACCGGTGGGTGTCATGCCGACACCGGCAATGTAAACGGGGGATAGCGTGTGACGCATGGTAGTCATTCTTGAATGGAGTTGGTTTTAGTAGCCTTTGAAATCGGGCGCGCGTTTGCCGACGAAGGCCGCGAGGCCCTCTTGTATGTCGTGCGAATGGCGGTGCGCGTCGAGCACCAGCCGCTCCAGCCGCAGTGCCGAAGCCTGCGGCTGCTCCAGGCCGTCGGCCACGGCCTGTTTCATGCGGCGCAGCACAAGCGGGCTCTTGCTGGCGATGCGTGAAGCGAGCTTCTCAACCTCGGGCACCAATTCGGCATCAGGCACCACGCGGTTCACCAAGCCCAGCGGAACCAGTTCGCGTGCGGGCATGGTGTCGCCTGTGAACAGCAGGTATTTGGCTGCGGTGGCTCCGATGCGCCGCGGCAGGATCGCTGCGCCGCCCGCGCCCGGAAACACGCCGAAATTGGCATGCGCGTCGCCGATGCGGGCACTCTCTGCGGCGATGATCAGGTCGCAGGCCATGGCCAGTTCCAGCCCGCCGGCCATCGTCAGGCCGTTCAGCGCGGCGATGGTGGGTTTGGGGCACACGCGCAATCTGTCCATCATGCCGCCGACGAGATCGAGAAACTCGCCCATCGGGTCGCACGGGCCGGGTTCTCCGCCGCTGCTATCGAACACGCCTTTCAGGTCGGCACCGGCACAAAACGCACGGCCAGCGCCGGTGAGCACGATGACGCGAATACCGGGGTCACGCTCAATCCGATGGAGCGCATCAAGTAGCTCGGCGCACATCGTGTCGGACAAGGCGTTCATTGCATCGGGGCGATTCAGTGTGATCCACGCCACAGCGCCACGCTGATCAAGGCGAATTGTCGAAAGGGCTGACATCGCAGGCTCCTCGTTCTTGGGCGGGTTCGCTGTCGTCATGTGGGTCAGCCCCGCAGCAGTTCTTCGGCGATGATCATCTTGCGCACTTCGGACGTGCCAGCACCGATCTCCAGTATCTTGATGCAACGGAACAGCCGGTTGATCTCGGACTCCCAGATGTAGCCGCTGCCGCCGTGAATCTGCACGGCCTTGTTGAGCACGCGGTTGCAGGCCTCCCCCGCGTAAAGGATGGACGCCGCGGTGAGCTTGTGCGCTTCGCCGCGACCGCCGCCGCCCACTTCCAGATCATTGACTTCGGCCAGCGTGCGCCAGACCAGGGTTTTCATGGCTTCGATCTCGGTGTACATTTCGGCCAGCAGTGCCTGCACCATCTGGAAGCTGCCAATCGGCTTGCCGAACTGCACGCGCGTCTTTGCGTACTCGACGCTCAATTCCAGCGCACGTTCGCAGATGCCCACACACAAGCCGGCCACCAAAGCGCGTTCCAGGTCGAGCCCACTCATGACGATTTTGACGCCTTCGTTTTCCTTGCCCACCAGGTTGGCTGCCGGCACGCGGCAGTCGTCGAACACCAACTCCCCGGTCTGGCTGCCGCGAAAGCCCATCTTGACGAGCTTTTGCGCGACCTTGAAGCCGGGGAAATCCTTCTCGACGATGAAGGCCGAAATGCCCTTGGCACCCAACTCCGGCGCGGTCTTGGCGTAGACCAGCAGCACATCGGCGACCGGGCCGTTGGTGATGAATATCTTGGTGCCGTTGAGCACGTAGTGGTCACCGTCGCGGCGCGCCGTGGTGCGCATGCTGCCCAGTGCATCGGAGCCGGCGCCGGGCTCGGTCAGGCCGAGTGCGCCGATCTGGCTGCCGTCGCACAAGCCGGGCAGGTATTGGCGGCGCTGCACCTCGTTGGCGTTACGGAAGATGTTGTTGACGCACAGGTTGTCGTGCGCAGCCCAGGACAAGGCGATGGCGGGATTCCAGCGCGCGAAGGCCTGGCAGATCAGACCCGAACTGAACAGGTCCATGCCCGCGCCACCATGCTCGGCAGGCACGGTGGCCCCCATGAAGCCAGCCGTGCCGATTTTTTGGAAAATATCCGGCGGCCACCATTCCTCGTCGTCCATGCGGCGCGCGAGTGGCACGAATTCCTTGCGCGCGAACTTGTCGGCGGCTTCGAGCACGGCGCGGTCGTCGGCGGAGAGAGCGAAACTGCGAGGGACGGCCATGTTGGGATGCCTATCAATACTTGGGTTATTGGTCAGTGAGCCTCGGCGCGCACCAGAGCGAGTTTGCGCGGACGAGACCTCTTTGGGTTGACGCGAATTTAATGGGGTATTGCAAAACTGTCAAGCGTTAGGTAGGATTCGGCACAGACACTCACTCGGGGTGCCAGAACTGGAGGCGGTGTCCATGGGAGACGGAATCGGTGCGTATTCATTGACGGTGGCCGACCTGTTACGCAAGCAGGTGGCCGTCCGTGCCGAATCGACGGCTGTCGAGGATGCACGGGGCGCGTTGAGCTACCAAACGCTCGATCAGCGCGTGAATCGATTGGCCCATGTACTGGTTCAGCATGGCGTTGCGATGGGTGACCGTGTGGCGCTGCTGTCGGAGAATCGCCGCGAATACCTCGAAACCCAGCTGGCAGCTGCCAAGCTGGGCGCCATCGTGGCCTGCCTGAACTGGCGCTTGGCCGATGCTGAAATGACGCATTGCGTGCGCCTGGTTTCGCCGCGCGTTGTGCTTGTGTCGGCGCGCCATGCGCCGATGCTCGCGCGCATCGATCATCGCGTGCCCCAAGTGATCGACATCGACGCGCGCTACGAGGAATTGTTGGCTACGGCGCCTGAGAGCGACCCGCAGATCGATGTTGATCCCGCACAGGGTCTGGTTATTCTCTACACGAGCGGCACCACCGGCGTTCCCAAGGGGGCGGTGATCAGCCACCGCGCGATGGTTGCGCGCGCGATGTGTTTTTCCGCTGAATTCGGCATTGGTGCCGACCGCAACTTTCTGGCCTGGTCGCCGCTGTTCCACATGGCAGCCACCGACTTTAGCCTCGCTACCCTGATGTTGGGCGGCAAGGTGGTGATTCACGACGGGTTCGATGCTGACGGTCTGTGCGCGGTACTTGAGCGCGAACCGATCAGCTGGCTGGTGGCGATGCCAGGCATGATAGAGCCGCTCATCGATGGTCTGAAGCGCAACCGGCCGCGCATCCGCAGTGTTCGCATGGTCGGTGCGATGGCCGATCTGGTACCGCTGCAGCAGATCGCCGAACTCACGCGCCTGATTGGCGCTCCCTACCTTAACAGCTTCGGCGCGACGGAGACGGGCTTGGCGCCGGCTTCCGGAGTTCTGCTGGCGCAAGGCGTCGTGCCCGAAAGTCTTGCCAAGCGCGAGTCGGGATTTTGCCGCATTCGCCTCGTCGATGCCGATGACCGCGACGTGCCTGTCGGCGTGCCTGGTGAACTGGCGATCCGTGGACCGACGCTGTTCTCGGGCTACTGGGATGCTCCCGAGGTCAATGCGATCGACTTTCGCGGCGGCTGGTTCCACATGGGCGACCTGTTCGTTCGGCAGGCTGACGGCTCGCTAAATTTCGTCGACCGTGCGAAGTACCTGATCAAGTCGGGGGGCGAGAACATCTATCCTGCGGAGATCGAGCGCGTACTGCTCGCGCATGAGGCGGTGCTCGACGCCGCCGTGGTACGACGAAGTGACGCGCAATGGGGAGAAGTGCCCTTGGCCTTCGTCGCGCTCAAGCCCGGAGCCGCCGCAGACGCGCAGGCGCTGCTGCAGTGGTGCCGTGCGCAACTGGCCGGCTACAAGGTTCCCAAGGACATTCGGTTTATCGATGCCGCCGCGTTCCCGCGCAGCAGCACGGGCAAGATACAGCGTCACGAGATCGAGCGCCAATGGGTAGCCACATGATCGGGACAGGACGGCCGTGCTGCATTCACCCGTGACACCTATCAGGTCATGCCGCTCGCGGCGCGACCATTCATCAGCGTCAGACGACGCTTCAACCTGAGGAGTTAGAGTTATGAGTCGTAAAGTCATCGTCGCCGGTGTGGGCATGGTCCCGTTCACCAAACCGGGCGCCAGTGAGCCCTATCACGTGATGGGAGAGAAGGCCGTGCGCCAGGCCTTGGCCGATGCGCGTGTCGAGTACCCCATGATCCAGCAAGCCTATGTTGGCTATGTGTATGGCGACTCCACCTGCGGCCAGCGGGCGCTCTACCCGGTGGGCATGAGCGGCATACCGATCGTCAACGTCAACAACAACTGCTCCACCGGTTCGACGGCGCTGTTTCTGGCGCGCCAGGCGGTCGAAAGCGGTGCCGCCGAGTGCGTGCTTGCCCTGGGCTTCGAGCAGATGGCCGCCGGTGCCATCAAGGCCCAGTTCGAGGACAGGCCGACGCCGTTCGAGGAGTTTGACCGGGCCACCGCCGAGATCGTCGGGCACCCGGAAATTCCGTTGGCTATTCGTTACTTCGGCGGTGCCGGCAAGGCGCACATGGACAAGTACGGCACCAAGCTGGAGACATTTGCCAGCATTCGCGCCAAGGCCAGCCGTCATGCGGCGAACAACCCGCTGGCGCTGTTCCGCAAGGAGGTCTCGGTCGATGACGTGATGAACGCACCGGTGCTGTGGGAGGGCGTGATGACCCGCCTGATGGCTTGTCCGCCGACCTGCGGTGCCGCTGCTGCGGTGATTTGCTCCGAAGCCTTCGCCAAAAAGCACGGGCTCGACACGCGCGTTTCGATGGTTGCCCAGGCGATGACGACCGATTTCCCCAGCACCTTCGAGTCGCACGACATGATGCGCGTGGTCGGCTTCGACATGGCGCGCGATGCGGCGCAAAAGGTCTATAAGCAAGCCGGCATCGGCCCGCAGGACGTGAACGTGGTTGAGCTGCACGACTGCTTCGCGCAGAACGAGTTGATCACCTACGAGGCGCTGGGCCTGTGTCCGGAGGGCGGTGCGGAGAAGTTCGTGCTGGACGGCGACAACACCTACGGCGGCAAGGTCGTGACCAACCCGTCGGGCGGCCTGTTGTCGAAAGGGCATCCGCTGGGCGCGACCGGCCTGGCGCAATGTTACGAGCTGACCCATCAACTGCGCGGCACGGCGGACAAACGCCAGGTCAAGGGCGCCCGTGTGGCCTTGCAGCACAACCTCGGGCTGGGCGGCGCTTGCGTAGTCACGCTTTACCAGGCCGCCTGAGCACAGGCGCAGAAAACCAGGAGCTGGAGTCCCATGATTGACAAGAAATTCATCGGTTACGAGGTGCCGCCTACGCTGTGGGATGTGGAGAAGGGGCGCATCCGCTTTTTCGCCGAGGTGATCGGTGCCACCGATGCTATCCACCTCGACGCGACCGCCGCCAAGGCCGCTGGCTACCGCAACGTCGTGGCGCCGCCGACCTTCATCTTTGGCGCCGAGAGCGATTCGGGGGTGTTGATGAAGTTGCTCGACACGCTCAAGATCGACCTGCGCAAGGTCTTGCACGGCGAGCAGCGCTTCGACTACCACGCCCCGGTGTGCGCTGGCGACACGCTGCGCTTCCAGACCCGGGTCGCCGACATCTACGACAAGAAGGGCGGCGCGCTCGAGTTTGTCGTCAACGACACGAAGGTCACCAATCAGCTCGGCGAGCATGTCGCCGACCTGCACTCGGTGATCGTCGTGCGCCATGCCTGAAGGAATATTCATGAACGTTCAAGTAAAAATCATTGATATCGGTGACGACATGCCCGTGCTGGAACTGCCGCCGATAAGCCGCACCACCCTGGCCCTGTTCGCTGGTGCGTCGGGCGACCACAACCCGATCCACATCGACATCGACTTCGCCCACGGCGCGGGGATGAAGGATGTGTTCGCGCACGGCATGTTGTCGATGGCCTACCTCGGGCGCGCGCTCACCGAATGGGTGCCGCAGCGCCAGATCCTCAGCTATGGCGTGCGCTTCGCAGCCCTGACCCATCTCGGCGACCGCGTGCGCTGCAGTGGCAAGGTGGTTGAAAAGCTCGAACATGCTGGCCGACCCTGCGTGCGCGTTCAAATCAGCGCGACGAAGGCGACAGGCGAAATCACGCTGGCCGGCGAGGCTTTGGTTGCCTTGAACTGAGACTGCCGTTTGGCGGCACTACTTTTTATTTCTTTCCTTTTCATCACAAGCAAGGACACACATCATGAAAAAACTCGAAGGCAAAGTGGCCATCGTCTCCGGTTCGGGCCGCGGCATTGGCCGCGCGATCGCCATGAAGCTGGCCAGCGAAGGCGCCAAAGTGGTCGTCAACGACCTCGACGCAGCCCTGGCAGAGCAGACCGTGGCCGACATCAGGAAGGCCGGCGGCACTGCCGTGGCCTGCGTGGGCAGCGTCACCGCCGACGGTTTCGCTGATCGCTTCGTCAAGACCGCGATTGATAGCTTCGGCGGCCTGGACATCATCATCAACAACGCCGGCTACACCTGGGACAACGTGGTTCAGAAGATGACCGACGAGCAGTGGAACGCCATTATTGATGTGCATTTGACCGCGCCGTTCAAAATTTTGCGCGCCGCCGCGGAGTTCATCCGCGTCGCCTCGCGCAAGGAAGCCGAAGCCGGGCAGGAGGTGTTCCGCAAGGTGGTCAACATCTCGTCCATCGCCGGCACCGGCGGTAACGCGGGCCAGGCCAATTACTCGGCGGGCAAGGCCGGCATCATCGGCCTGACCAAGGCGCTGTCTAAGGAATGGGGGCGTTACAAGGTCAACGTCAACGCCGTCGCTTTTGGCATGATCAAGACGCGGCTGACCGAAGCTTCGGCCGGCGGCAACGCATCGATTGACATCGAAGGCCAAAAGATCAAGGTCGGCGTTAATCCTGAGCTGTTGGAAATGATGGAGCGCACCATTCCGCTGGGTCGCGGCGGCACACCCGAGGAAGCGGCCGGATCAGTCTATCTGCTGTGTATTCCCGAATCGAACTACGTCAGCGGCCAGACGCTGATCTGCGGCGGCGGCATCTCGATCTAAAGCGCAAGCCGCAAGCGCATAAAGGCCCACGATGGACATTGATTTCAGCCCAGAAGACATGGCGTTCCAGCAAGAGGTTCGCGCCTGGTTCAAGGCCCACACGCCACCCGATCTCAAGCGCAAGACCGTCACCGGCGAGATGCTGCAAAAGAACGACATCGTTCAATGGCAGCGCCGGCTCGACACCCAGGGCTGGCTCGTCAACGGCTGGCCCAAGGCGCACGGCGGACCGGGCTGGACGCCGACGCAGCGCTACATATTCGACCTGGAGCGCGCGGCGGCCAGCGCGCCAGTGGGCCTGTCGATGGGCGTCATCATGCTCGGACCGGTGCTGATCGCCTTCGGCACGCCGGAGCAAAAGGCGCAGTACCTGCCGCGCATCCGCCGCTGCGAAGACTGGTGGTGCCAGGGCTATTCCGAGCCCGGCGCCGGCTCCGACCTGGCCAGCCTGAAGACCACGGCCGTGGCCGATGGCGACGATTACGTCATCAACGGCTCCAAGATCTGGACCACCTATGCGCATTGGGCCACGCACATGTTCTGCCTGGTGCGCACCGCCAGCACTGGCAAGAAGCAGGAAGGCATCTCCTTCCTGCTGATCGAGATGGACCGCCCCGGCATCGATGTCAAACCCATCGTCTCGATCGACGGCGAACACCACCTGAACCAGGTGTTCCTCACCGACGTTCGGGTGCCCCAAAAAAACCTGGTCGGTCGCGAAGGCCAGGGCTGGGACATTGCCAAGTACCTGCTGACGCACGAGCGCACCAGCATTGCCGGCGTGGCCGACTGCAAGGCGCATCTGTTCAACCTGCGCGTGGCCGCCGCCGAGCGCCGCTCGGGCGGTCGCCAGCTGGCCGAAGACTCGGCGATGCGGCTCAAGCTGGCGCGCGCCGAGATCGAACTGATGGCGCTTGAATACACCAACTTCCGCGTGCTTGCGGCCACCGCTTCGGGCAAGGCGCCGGGGCCGGAGTCCTCGCTGCTCAAGACCATGGGCACGGCGGTGCAGCAGACCCTGTCTGAACTTGATGTTGAAATTGCCGCCGATCAGGCCTGGCCCTGGCATGCGCAAGGCGAGTTGGGTGACGGGCGGTTTGCCCATGCGATGCCGCACTACTGTTTCTCGCGCGCCGCCACGATTTACGGCGGCAGCGATGAGGTGCAGAAGAATGTGCTGGCCAAGATGCTGCTGGCCGGCGCGCGCTAAGGGGTAAAGGAAGACCATGAACTTCGAACTCTCCGAAGAACAGACGATGCTGCGCGACGCGGCACAGAAGTATCTG
>Ga0136567_1000559_pt1 | contig 9799 bp, 8 predicted proteins | sample AntDeeMetagenom3_FD_104788 | JGI IMG/M metagenome (GOLD analysis project Ga0136567, IMG submission 104788) | Saline lake microbial communities from Deep lake, Antarctica - Metagenome #3 | ecosystem: Environmental > Aquatic > Non-marine Saline and Alkaline > Saline | place: Antarctica: Deep lake... | reverse complement strand
TTTCACCCGTTCCCTCCGGGTTGCGGCCAAAAAGGCCATGCGCAGTGTTGCAAAGCCTTGCCGGGCGCCAGCCCGGCTGCATTTTGCGCCTCGCGCATGACCTTTTTGACTCGCAACGCATCTCGCATAAACAGGATGAACAGGCCCCGGCACCCCCATCGTTCTCACTTCGCTTCGCTCCATGTAGTTCCTTTCCCCCTTGCAGGGGGCGACGCATTGCGCCCGGCAAAGCCGGTTCGCTGGCGTCTGCTGGAAAAGACGGGTGAGGAGTTGGCACATCCCAATTGCCCTCACTCTGCTGCGCTCCGTGTAGTTCCTTTTCCCCTTCCAGGGGACGTCGCGAGGGCATCCGGCAAAGCCGGCCTGCCCGCGGCCGCTGAAACGGAAGCAGTCAAGGTCGCGGACGCCTCGCCATCGGAAATTTCCAGCGTTTTTTGGCCTCCATCCCTCGTCTGGCGGGCGTAAGCAGCTATTAAAACCATAGCGCTCGCCACGTAGCCGCGCGGCGGCGGATGCGGCGCCCAGGCCACGCGCCGCGGTTACAAGTTGTTGCAGTGCAACAAACCCCGGGTTTCTCGCGATTAGGGGTCTGCGCTGACTTGCCAATCGCCGTCCCGGGCGCAAAATAGCCCTTCCTCAAGGCAACCCTCCCGCGGCTGGCGCCCCCCACAACAGCCCCAGCGGGATTTTTTTGTGTCCAGAAAAAAATCTTCTCTTGCGGCGCTCACCCTGGGCGCCATCGGCATTGTTTACGGCGACATCGGCACCAGCGTGCTGTATGCCCTCAAGGTTGTCTTCGAGTCGGGCTATGTGCCGCTGACCCCCGACAACGTCTACGGCATCCTGTCCATGGTCTTCTGGACCATCACCGTCATCGTTTCCCTCAAATACGTCACGCTGATCCTGCGCGCCGACAACAACGGCGAAGGCGGCCTGATCGCCATGCTGGCGCTGGCCACCAACGCCGTCAACGACAAGCCCAGACTGCGGCGCTGGCTGCTGGCCGTGGGCATTTTCGGCACGGCGATTTTCTACGGTGACGGCGTGATCACGCCGGCGATTTCGGTGCTGTCGGCGGTCGAGGGGCTGGAACTGCTGTCCCCGGCCTTTCACGACTACATCATGCCGATTGCGCTGGTGGTGATCTTCGGCCTGTTTTATGTGCAGAAAAACGGCACCGCCGGCATAGGCCGGTTTTTCGGTCCCATCTGTGCCCTGTGGTTCGTGACCATCGCGGTGCTGGGCATTCCGCACATCTGGGCCCACCCGGAGGTGCTGGCCGCGGTCAGCCCGCACCATGCGCTGCGTTTCATCGTCCAGCACCCGGGCACCACCTTTGTGCTGCTGGGTGCGCTGGTGCTGTGTGTCACCGGTGCGGAAGCGCTGTATGCCGACCTCGGGCATTTCGGCAAAAAACCGATACGCATGGCCTGGTTTGCACTGGTCATGCCCGCGCTGCTGACCAATTATTTCGGCCAGGGCGCGATGCTGATCTACACGCCCGAATCGATCACCAACCCGTTTTACCTGATGGCGCCCAAGTGGGCGCTGGTGCCGCTGGTGATCCTGGCGACGGCGGCCACGGTGATCGCCTCGCAAGCCCTGCTCTCGGCGGCGTTTTCGGTCAGCAAGCAGGCGATCCAGCTTGGTTACCTGCCACGCATGCAGATCCGCCACACCTCGGTGCATGAAACCGGCCAGATCTACATTCCCGCCGTGAACTGGTCGCTGTTCGCGGCCATTGTGGTGGCCGTGGTCCTGTTCAAGAATTCGACCAACCTGGCCTCGGCCTATGGCATTGCGGTCACCACCGACATGCTGATCACCACCGTGCTGACCTTCTTCGTGATCCGCTACACATGGAAACTGCCGCTGGCGCTGTGTGTCGCGGCCACCGGCATCTTCTTTGTCGTGGACCTGCTGTTTTTCGCCTCCAACGCGCTGAAGTTCTTTGCAGGCGGCTGGTTCCCGGTGCTGATCGGCGTGGTCATGTTCACCATCATGATGACCTGGAAACAGGGCCGGGCGCTGCTCAACCAGAAGCTGCGCGCCGACGCCATCGACCTGCCGAGCTTCCTGGAAGCGGTGTTTGTCAGCCCGCCGGCCCGCGTCGAAGGCACGGCCGTGTTCCTGACCGCCGAGGCCGGCGTGGTGCCCAATGCCTTGCTGCACAACCTCAAGCACAACAAGGTGCTGCACGACCAGAACCTGTTTGTCACGGTGCACAACCACGAGGTGCCCTGGATCGGCCTGGACAAGCGCCTGGTGATCGAGTCGCTGGGCCACAACTGCTGGCAGGTGGTGATCCACTACGGCTTCAAGAACGACCCGGACGTGCCCAAGGCGCTGCAGCAGATGCGCACGCGCGGCTGCGAGCTGGAGACCATGACCACCAGTTATTTCCTGTCGCGCGACGTGGTGGTGCCGACCATAGGCGGCGGCATGATGCCCTGGCGCGAAAAGCTGTTTGCGCAGATGCACCACAACGCCAGCGGCGCTGCGGACTTCCTGAACCTGCCCAACAACTCGGTGGTCGAGCTGGGCAGCAAGATCGAGATCTGATTCGGGGCCATTTCGGCGCAAAGGCCAGGCGTGACGGGCGTGTCCAGCTATTTAATGGGTAGCAAACCAGGGCCCGCCCCCGGATCCCGCCGCGCAGGCAGATAATCAGGGCTCGCCATGGTCCTGACTTTTCTGCTCCAGCTCACCGCCCGGGAGCGCACACGCCGCAGCAACCGGCAGTTCGGCGGCATCCTGGCCTTTGTGGCCGGCGCCATCAATGCCGGCGGATTCCTGGCGGTGCACCGCTACACCTCGCACATGACGGGCATCGTCTCGTCCGTCGCCGATGACCTGGTGCTGGGAAGCGTCGGCCTGGCGCTGGCCGGCCTGGTCTCGCTGGCCGCATTTGTGGCCGGCGCCATCACCACCACCTTGCTGATCAGCTGGGCACGCCGCCAGGAGCTGCGCAGCAAGTATGCGCTGGCCTTGCTGCTGGAGGCCGTGTTGCTGCTGGTGTTCGGCCTGGTCGGGGCCAACCTGAAATCCTTCGCCACCCTGCTGGTGCCGACCGCGGTGCTGCTGCTGTGTTTCATCATGGGCCTGCAAAACGCCATCGTCACCAAGATTTCGAATGCCGAGATCCGCACCACCCACATGACCGGCGTGATCACCGACCTGGGCATCGAGCTGGGCCGGCTGATCTACTGGAACCACTCGCGCAAGGCCAACAACATCCAGTTCGTCCGGGCCAACACCGACAAGCTGTTCATCCACGCCAGCCTGCTGGGCCTGTTTTTTTCGGGCGGCATCGCCGGCGCGCTGGCCTTCAAGGCCATGGGCTTCAGCGCCACCTTGCCGATTGCCCTGGTGCTGGTGGCGATGGCCCTGCCGGCCATCCTGATCGACCTGCGCAACCGGGGGCGCGCGCGATGACCTCCGTGCCCGCCGGCGGCGACTTCCTGTCGCTGAACCATGCCAGGCCCTTTGTGCGCGACGACGGCGCGGCAAGGTCGCTGCATTTCACGCTGGGCGAGTTGCAAAGCCGCATGCTGCTGCGCCGGCCCGGCTACCTGGACCTGGACTACACCCGGACCATGATGGGCTTTTTGCTGTTCAAGCCGGCGCCCGCCCACATCGGCATGATCGGCCTGGGTGGGGGCTCGCTGGCCAAGTTCTGCCACCGGCAACTGGGCAGCAGCCGGATGACGGTGCTGGAAATCAACCCGCATGTGATCGCGCTGCGCCGGGAGTTCCAGGTGCCCGAGGACGACGCGCGTTTCCGCGTGATCGCCGCGGATGGCGCCCTGTATGTGCGCCATGAAGCGCCGGTGTTCGACGTGTTGCTGGTCGATGGCTTCGATCACCAGGGCCAGCCCGCGGCGCTGTGTTCCCAGGGTTTTTACGACGACTGTTTTGCAGCACTCACGGGCGATGGTGTGCTGGTGGTCAACCTGCACAGCGACCATCCCGACTACGCGCTGCTGGTCGGCCGCATCAGCCGCAGCTTCAGCGGCAACGCGGTCGAGGTGCTGGCCACCGAAAAAAGCAACAGCATCGTGTTTGCCTCACGCGGCCCCGCCATCTCGCCACGCCGCATGAGCTTGCCGCTGAGCCTGTCGGGGCTGGATGCCGAGGCCCGCATGCAACTCAAGAGCGAACTGGTGCGTATCGCCTGGGAGATGAAAAACCTGGACCCGGAGACGGCCTGAGCGCCGCCTGGAGCCGGTCAGAAGTTGTTCTGGCCCTGCATCTGCTGCTGCGGGGCGTAGCCCTGGGACTGGAGCTGGGTTTCTTCCAGCGCCTGCGGGTGGTCACCCTCAGCCGCCGGGTCCGGGGTCCGGGACGCCTCCGGCGGTGCAGCGGGCTCGTTGACCGCGCTGACCACCAGGTGAATGAAATGCAGCTTGGCGACCACCCCGTGCGGCAACACAAAGGGGTAAAAGTCCGGCTGCCCCATGGCGCGCGACATTTCGTTGAGCAACATGGTCAGCTGGGTCCAGCGGTTCAGAAAAGCCAGGAAACGCCCGGCATCCGGATGCTCGGGCTGGTACAGCGCGTCTATGGTGAAGGGGGTGAACTCGAGCTGCGCCGTGTCGGTGGCCAGGCCGAAACTCAGCGCGGTGTCCACCGTGTCGCGGATGTGCAGGTAATGCGCCCAGCATTCGGCCCAGTCTTCCCACGGATGCACGCTGGCGTAAGCGCTGACGTAATGCAGCGCCCAGTCGGGACGCGGACCCTGGGTGTAGTTGGCCTGCAGGCTGGCCGCATAGTCCTGGGTTTCATCGCCAAACAGCTCGCGAAAACCCTGATGCCAGCCGGTGCCGGCAATCAGCCGGTCCCAGTAGTAGTGGCCCACTTCGTGCCGCAAGTGGCCCAGCAAGGTGCGGTAAGGCTCGTGCATGGCCTTGCGCACCGCTTCACGTGTGGCGTCGTCGGCTTCGTTGAGGTTCAGCGTGATCAGGCCAGTGTTGTGGCCGGTCAGGATGTGCGGGCCATAGTCGGGCGAACGCAGGAAGTCGAACATCAGCCCGCCCTGGGCGTCTTCACTGACGCGCGAGGAGAGTGGCAAACCGAGCGCCAGCAGCGCCGACACCAGCCGGCGTTTGGCCAATTCGACCTTGCCCCAAAGCTCGCCGTTGTCCGGGTGGTCCGGGTCGTTCAGGTCGGGAATGGTGCGGTTGAGGCGGCAGGCGCGGCACAGCAGCATCTGCGGTTGGCCCTCGCCGACCGGCACCAGCCAGTTGCAGGCCGCCGGCGTATCGAGGTTGGCGCAGCGCAGGTAGGCCGGTGTCGGGACATCGCTGACGGGCTGGGCCGGGGCGTCCTCCGCCTGCCATTCCACCCAGGTGTCCGGGTCCAGGCCCGGCATCAGCGGCAACAGGCGCGCCTGCGCGGTGTCGTAGCCCAGCGGGGTGCCGCAATTCAGGCAGGTGCTGTTGCGGAAGAACACCGGGCAGCCGCACTGGCAGCGGTAGGCGCGACCTGCCAGGCTCGGCAAATCGGGTGGGTCGGAAACGGCTGGCGAATCGGTGGTGGTGGACAAGGAGTTTCCCGGGGTCGCGCGAGTCAAAAGCTGGGCCCGGCACATGGCGCGCAGGGCCGGGCACGCAAAGTTTGCCACGTTTGCACGCCCGGCTTGCGCCGACTTGCCCTGTCCGCGTGTCAGCCGTTGCTGACAGAAAAGGCATGGCAGGCGCCGGGCTTTTATCATGGAGGTCCTGATTGACCCTCTACCAAGGACCCCCATGCCCACTTACCACGTCGAAATGATGGAAGGCCGCACGCTCGAGCAGAAGAAAAAGCTGGTTGCCGAACTGACCCGCGTCAGCGTCGAGGTGCTGGCCGTCACGCCCGAGTCGGTGGACGTCATCATCACCGACATCAAGCGCGAGAACTGGGCCACCGGCGGCAAGCTCTGGTCCGAACCGCGCTGATGGCGCTGCCGGCGCTTCAGGCCCCCCAGCACCCGAGCCCGGGACAGCCTTGAGCCGCCCTTCCACGCTTCCGGAGCTGCAGGCGCGTTACGGCCCGCGTTACCGCTGGCTGCTCCTGCTGTCGGTGATGGTCGGCACCATGGCGTCCATCATGTCCTCGACCATCGTCAACGTGGCGATCCCGGACATGAGCCAGCATTTCACGCTGGGCCAGGAACGTGCCCAGTGGGTCACCTCCGGCTTCATGGTGGCCATGACGGTGTCGATGTTGACCACGCCCTGGCTGCTGGCACGCTACGGTTACCGGCGCACCTATGTGGGCACCATGCTGCTGCTCCTGGCCGGCGGCGTGGTCGGCGGTTTCTCGACCACCTTTGCCGTGGTGCTGGGCGCGCGCGTCGCCGAGGGCCTGGCCGCGGGCGTGGTGCAGCCGATCCCGGCCATCATCATCATGCGGGCCTTCCAGCCCCACGAGCAGGGCCGCGCCAGCGGCATTTTCGGCATGGGTGTGGTGCTGGCGCCGGCGATCGGCCCCAGCCTGGGCGGCGTGCTGGTGGACCTGTTCGGCTGGCGCTCGATTTTTTTCATGGTCGTGCCCTTCTGCCTGGCCTCGCTGTGGCTGGCTTACCGCTATGTGCCGGTGACCGCACCGGGCGGGGCCGCCGCCAACCGCAAGGGCGCGACGCTGGACTGGCGCGGCCTGCTGCTGGGCGGCGCCGGCACCCTGTGCCTGCTCAACGGCATGGTGGCCCTGCATGGTGGTTCCGTCTTCGAGGCCGCCTTGCTGCTGGGCGGCGCAGCGCTGGCGCTGCTGGCGTTTCTGGCCTGGCAGCGGCGCATGACCGCGACCGGGCGCGAGCCGCTGATGAACCTGGCGCTGTTCGGCTACCGCCCGTTTGCGATGGGCAGCATCGTGGCCTTCATCTACGGCACGGCGCTGTTCGGCTCCACCTACCTGCTGCCGGTCTACATGCAGCTCGGCCTGGGTCTGTCCGCTTCCTATGTCGGCAGCATTTTGTTGCCGGCGGGTTTTGTGCTGGCCGTGACGATTGCGCTGGTCGGCCGGCTGGCCGACCGGCGCCCGACCTGGCTGCTGGTCAGCATCGGGCTGGCGCTGCTGGCGCTGTCGTTTGCGCTGATGCTGACGGTGACGCTGAGCACCGCGATCTGGCTGCTGGTGCTGTGGGCCATCCTCGGGCGTATCGGGCTGGGTTTCATTTTGCCCTCGCTGAACCTCGGCTCACTGCGGGCGCTGAGTTCTGACCTGATCTCGCAAGGGTCGAGTGCGATCAACTTCGTGCGCATGCTGGGCGGCGCCATTGGCGTGAGCCTGTGCGGCATCGTGCTCGAATGGCGGCTGGCTGCGCACGGCGATTCGCTGGCGCAGGCAGCCAGCAGCCCGGCCAGGCTGACGGCCTTCAACGAGGTCTTCCTGATGCTGGCGGCGCTGTGTGTGCTGGCGCTGTTCGCCGCATGGCGCTTACGTCCCCCGGCCACTCCCCACTCGCCTGCAGGAAACTGACGCCATGTGCCAACTGCTCGGAATGAACTGCAACACGCCGACCGACGTGACCTTCAGCTTCACCGGTTTTGCGCAGCGCGGCGGCAATACCGACCACCACGGCGACGGCTGGGGCATCGCGTTTTTTGAAGGCGGTGACTGCAGCGAGAGCGACCGCGGCCTGCGCCACTTCGTCGACCACCAGCCGGCCTTCGAGTCACCGGTGGCCGAGCTGATACGCCGCTACCCGATCAAGAGCCGCAACGTGATCGCGCACATCCGCAAGGCCACCCAGGGCCGGGTGGCGCTGGAGAACTGTCACCCCTTTGTGCGCGAGTTGTGGGGCCGCTACTGGGTGTTTGCCCACAATGGCGACCTGAAAAACTTCAACCCGCGGCTGCACGGCAACTTCCGCCCGGTCGGCAACACCGACAGCGAACGCGCCTTTTGCTGGATCATGCAGGAGCTGGCCAAGTCGCACGCCGGCGTGCCCGGCATCGCCGAATTGACGCTGACCTTGCGCGAGCTGGCTGCGCAGATCGCGCCGCACGGCACCTTCAACTTCTTGCTGAGCAACGGGCTGGCGCTGTGGGCCCATGCCTCGACCAGCCTGTACCACGTCGAGCGCCGCCACCCCTTCTCCCACGCCACCCTCAGCGACGAGGACCTCAGCGTCAACTTCGCCGAACAGGCCGCGCCGGGCGACCGCGTCGCCGTGGTGGTGACCGCGCCGCTGACCACCAACGAGGCCTGGCAGGCCTTTGCGCCGGGCGAGCTGCGCGTCTTCGAGGGCGGCGTCCTGCGCGCCTGAAGCGCTATTCATTCAGGAGCTGCCGACGCCCGCCAGCCGGGCGCCAGAGGCCGATGGGCTTGTTATTTCAGGGCCGCTTCGAGGGCATCAACAAACATCGCCGCCACGTCGAAACCGGTCTGGTCAAAAATTTCCTGGAAGCAGGTCGGGCTGGTGACATTGATCTCGGTCACGCAGTCGCCGATCACATCCACACCGGCCAGCAGCAGGCCGCGCGACGCCAGCACCGGGCCCAGCGCCTCGGCGATTTCGCGGTCGCGCGCCGACAGCGGCAAGGCCACACCCAGGCCACCGGCGGCCAGGTTGCCGCGCACCTCGCTGCCCTGGGGAATGCGCGCCAGGCTGTGCGGCACCGGCTTGCCGCCGATGATGAGCACACGCTTGTCGCCCTTGACGATCTCGGGCAGGAACTTCTGCACCATCAGGCTTTGCGCGCCGTGGCGGTTCAGCGTCTCGGTGATGGAGCCCAGGTTCAGGCCGTCGGGCCCGACGCGGAAAATCCCCATGCCGCCCATGCCGTCCAGCGGTTTCAGGATGATGTCCTTGTGTTCAGCGTGAAAGCGCTTGATGTCGGCCGCACTGCGCGTGACCAGGGTCGGGCCGCTGAACTGCGCGAACTCGAGGATCGCAAGTTTTTCCGGGTGGTCGCGCAGCGCGCGCGGCTTGTTGAAGACCCGCGCGCCGTCGCGCTCGCCCTGCTCCAGCAAATGGGTAGCGTAGAAGTATTCGCTGTCGAACGGCGGGTCCTTGCGCATCAGGACGGCGCCGAAGTCCCTGAGCGCGACCTGGCGCGTGCCGCGCACGGCAAACCAGTCCTGCGCATCGCCGGTGAGGGTGATGTCCTGCACGTGGGCCATCACGGCCGAGCCGCGCTGCCACATCAGGTCCTGCTGCTCGCAGGCGCTGATGCGGTGGCCGCGCCGCTGCGCCTCGCGCATCATGGCGAAGGTGGTGTCCTTGTAGATCTTGAACGAGGCCAGCGGGTCGGCGATGAAAAGAATGTCCATGAGGGGAGTTCCGGGAGAAGGGATAGGAACGGCCGGGTGTCAGGTCCTCAGGCCGCGCGTTGACGGTATTGTTGTACAAATAAGGCAAACGCGCCGGCCACCACGCCCCGGAAGGTCTGGGCGTGAATTTGTCTACTTTTGCCCGCCCTTCTCCTTCTGTTTGCAACGCGCAGGCCGTGTGCGAAGAGGATGCAGCCGTTAGGTTGCCTTTTCGTAGCGACGAATAGAAAATGACTTGTCGCTGCACAAGCCCCGGCTGCCAAGTGCCGTCACACCTCAACGACGAGAAAGGGAAGATAGACCTAGCTTCAGTCCGGGATGGAAATGTCCGTTCGATCCAACGGACTCGGTGCCCGCTCAGCGATCAAACGCCGGTCGTTTGGGATCGAACTTCCAGCCGGGGATCAGCGCCTGCATCGCCACCGCGTCATCGCGTGAGCCGAGGCCGTGCTGCTTGTAGAGCTGATGTGCTTTCTTGACCTCGACCATGTCGAGTTCCACGCCCAGGCCGGGTTTTTTCGGCACCTGCACCAGCCCGCCTTCG
>Ga0136567_1000546_pt1 | contig 9863 bp, 8 predicted proteins | sample AntDeeMetagenom3_FD_104788 | JGI IMG/M metagenome (GOLD analysis project Ga0136567, IMG submission 104788) | Saline lake microbial communities from Deep lake, Antarctica - Metagenome #3 | ecosystem: Environmental > Aquatic > Non-marine Saline and Alkaline > Saline | place: Antarctica: Deep lake... | reverse complement strand
GGCGCCAAAAAACACCTGGTCGTTGCCGTGGTGGACGGCCGGGTCTGACACCTCGGCGATCTCCAGGCGTTTGGTCAAGAACCGGATGCGCCTGTCGATTTCCCGCAGGCGTTTCTTGCCATAGTGGTAGTCGCCGTTTTCCGAGCGGTCACCATTGCTGGCGGCCCAGTGCACCACCTCGACGATCTTGGGCCGTTCGTTGTCGATCAGGTCCAGCAACTCGTCCCGCAGGCGCGCGTAGCCCTGTGGCGTGATGTAGTTCTTGCCGCCCGCAGGCAAAGGCGGCAGCGACAGGTCCTCATCGTCGTCGGTATCGGTTTCTTTGGTGAAGGCTTTGCTCATGGGCGCCGGGAGCTTGGGGAAACGTGTCCGGAAAAGACATCGTAACGAAAAAGCCCTGGAACCTTTCGGCTCCAGGGCTTCACGTTTGGTGCGGCTGGCAGGAATTGAACCCACGACCCCTTGGTTCGTAGCCAAGTACTCTATCCAACTGAGCTACAGCCGCTAAGCCTCGAATTATAGCGTATTTGGTGCGGGCTCAATGACCCAGGCCCGCAACCAGCTTGTCCACCGCCTGAACCGCCTCATCACGCGTGGGCCAGGTCGTCTCGCCGCCATGCAAAGGCGGCAGCGACTCAATGTGAATGAGGTCTATGGACCAAGGACCGTCGGGCAAGTGGCACAACCTGGCCATGTAGTTCCGGCCGCCTGCGACGCCGGGGACGTATTCCTCGATCGGCTCGGGTGCTTCCTGTTCCATGACATTTCCTTTTCAAACCGCAATTATCCGCAACCCATCCCGCCCGCCCCCCCCGCCTGCCGGCAGACCGCGCGGACCCCGCGGACCCCGCGGACCCCGCGGACCCCGCGGACCGCTCAATCCTCCAGTTTCACCCCGAGCTCAGTGAGCTTTTTTGAATAGGAATCCCTGCGTTTTGCGGCCTTGGCTGCAGTGTCGACAGCCACCTGAATTGCCTTGGGGCCCTTGTTTGCAACCGCCTTGATCAATCCGAACTTGTGGGCAGCATCTGCCTTCGCTCTTTTATACGTGGCGATGAGTCCGGCATGGGGAACGGTTTGATTCACAGAGACTCCTGATTCAAAGCGCCATTGTCCTGGAGCTCCCGGCTTTCTGCCCTCCGTCACAGACTTGAACGCAGGCAAAGGTACACTTTGTCACACCCGGTCCTGCGATGGGTATGGTCTCAAATTTTGGAGTCACCCATGGCAATGACAATCCAGCAGCACTTGTACCTGCTGGCCTTCGAGGAAAGCTACATGGCACAGCTGGCCCAGACCAAGGCCAGCAATGCGTTTGGCATGCACACCATTTCCGTCGCGGAAAAGGCTAACATGCTCGACCTGATGCGCAACTGGATCTCCGACCACGAGATCGGCGCCACCGAAGACGTCTTCGTCGAGGAGTTCAAGGAATTCGCCAGGCCCCTGCATTCGCGCAAGGGCAAGGCGGCGCTGGATCAGGCCGCTGCCGGGGCGCGTCAGACGGGCGGTAACGCCCTGCATGCGCAGATCCATGCGGCCGCCCAGCTACGCAATAGCCGCGCCAATCTGTTCGACTGGAAAGCGGACAAAAAGTACAACGCCGGCACGGCTGCCATCACCAGTCTCGACAAGGCGCTGGAGGAGAAGCGCAAGGCCGAGTTCAAGCGCATGCACAACTGGAAGGGCGAGGGCTACATCACGCTCGGCTCCACCAAGGGGGTCACCAGTGTGGCGCAGCGGGATGCCACCACCCTGGGCGTGAGCGCGCTGCAGGCCAGCGTGCTGGATGCGCTGATGCACAAGTACAAGCAGATCCGCTTGCTCTTCACCACAGGCAAACTGGTGGAGGGATCGACATTCCTGCGGGTGCTGGCCAGCAGCCAGAGCCTGTACGAACGCGGTTTCATCATGAACCCGATGATCCTGCGCGCCAACGCCCCGGGCGCCAGCGCGATCAACTGGGACATACGGCTCAACGACTTCTTCCTGCACGCCGGCATCGAGAAGCGCGCAGCCTTTGTGTTTGTCACCTCGTCGGTCGAATACGCCACCTTCCTGGATCCGATGACACGCGATGTGGCCCGGCGCAAGCGCATGTTCGGCGCGCCCATCGGTTCCAAGGTGCCCGGCCTGGGCACCTGGAACGACATGAATTACCCGGTCAAACCAGGTGGCAGCGAAATCCTGACGCTGCTGGAATACGGCTATGACGTGGAGCCTCAGAACCCCAAGTTCTATGCCGATGCCAAGCTCGGCTTCGTCATGGTGCCGGGCCAGCGCGCCGGCGCACGCAGGGAGCGTTTCCTTCAGATGCATGCCTCGTTTACCGAGGACAAATACAACCGCCTCATCGCTTTCACGCGCCAGCTGTCCACGCTGGGCATCTTCAGGTAAATCGGCAGGATATGACCGCGCCCCAAAATCCGGAAACGGTTGCTGAGGCGGGTATTTGAAAAAAAAGTGGGTGGTAGGGCGTCACAGACTTGAACTGTGGACCAAAGGATTATGAGTCCTCTGCTCTAACCAACTGAGCTAACGCCCCACGTCGCCAGCCCAGATTGTAAGGTCTCGCTACTTGCTGTGGCTGAGCGCGCTGCTGACCATCTTGGCGGTAATGTCCACGATCTGGATCATTTTTTCGTAAGGCATGCGCATGGGCCCGATCACCCCCAGCGTGCCAACCACCTGGCCGTCGACCTCGTAGGGGGCGGTCACCACCGAGAGTTCCTGGTAGGGCACGACCTGGCTTTCGCCACCGATGTAGATACGCACGCCCTCGGCGCGGCTGGACACGTCGAGCAGGCGCATCAGCTGGGCTTTCTGCTCGAACAGGTCGAACAGCTTGCGCAGGTTGCCCATGTCGCCGGAAAAATCGCTGACGGTGAGCAGGTTGCGCTCACCCGAGATCACCACCTCGTCGCGCGACTCGATGGCTTCGGAGCTGACCTGCACCGCCGCCTGCATCAGGCTGGCGATCTCGCCGCGCAGGGCTTCGACCTCGCGTTGCAGGCGTTCACGCACCTCCTCGATGGCCATGCCGGCGTAATGAGAGTTGAGGAAGTTGGAGGCCTCGATCAGCTGGGTCTGGGTGTAGTCGGTCTCGGTGAAGATCACCCGGTTCTGCACATCCCCGTCGGGCGACACGATGATCACCAGGAAGCGTTTTTCGGACAGGCGCAGGACCTCGGTGTTCCGCCACATCGAATTCCTGCGCGGCGCCATCACCACGCCGACGAACTGCGACAGGCTGGACAGGATGTTGGCGGCGTTGCTGAACACCTTTTGCGGCTGATCCGGCGCCAGCCGCGGCGGGGTCAGGGTACCGGCGGCAGAAAACTGGTCGCGCTGCATGGTCAGCATGGTGTCGACAAACAGGCGGTAGCCGCGCGCGGTGGGTATCCGGCCGGCCGAGGTGTGCGGGCTGACGATCAGGCCCAGGTCCTCCAGATCGCTCATGACGTTGCGTATCGTCGCTGGCGACAGGTCCATGCCGGAGGCCTTGGACAGGGTTCGCGAACCGACCGGCTGGCCGTCGGCGATATAGCGCTCTACCAGCGCCTTGAGCAGGAGTCGGGCACGTTCGTCAAGCATGGGGTCATTCTACGAAGCTTGTCATGGATGTTGTGATGTAATTTGACGATGAAGTCGCAATTTCGTCACGTCGCCCTGATCGGGAAGTACCACGCCCAGGGCTCGCGCTCGGCGCTGGAGGAAATTGCGCACTTCCTGCATGCGCAGGGCTGCGAGGTCACGCTGGAGCGCGACACCGCCAGCAACACCGGCCTGTCCCAGTACCCGGTGCTGGATGTGGCCGGCATAGGCGCGCATTGCGACCTGGCGCTGGTGGTCGGCGGCGACGGCACCATGCTGGGCATAGGCCGGCAACTGGCGCAGTTCGGTGTGCCCATGGTCGGCATCAACCAGGGGCGGCTGGGTTTCATCACCGATATCGCCTTCGAGGACTTCCAGACCGCGCTCGAGCCCATGCTGCGCGGCGAGTTCGAGGAAGACCGGCGCTGGATGATGCAGGCCAAGGTGGTGCGCGATGGCCGCTGCGTGTTCAACGCCACCGCGATGAACGATGTGGTGGTCAACCGCGGCGCCACCGCCGGCATGGTCGAACTGCGTGTCGAGGTCGATGGCCGCTTCGTGGCCAACCAGCGCGCCGACGGCCTGATCATCGCCTCCCCAACCGGTTCCACCGCCTACGCGCTGTCGGCCGGCGGCCCGCTGATCCATCCCTCGATTGCCGGCTGGGTGATGGTGCCGATTGCGCCACACACCCTGTCGAACCGGCCCATCGTCCTGTCCGACGCGGGCGAGATCACGGTTGAAATCGTCGCGGGCCGGGACGCCAGCGCCAACTTCGACATGCAGTCGCTGGCCAGCCTGCTGCACGGCGACCGCATCAGCGTGCGGCGTTCGGAGTTCCAGATGTGTTTTCTGCACCCCAAGGGCTGGAGCTACTTCGACACCCTGCGCAAAAAACTCCACTGGAATGAAGGTGTCGCATGAGCTTGAAGAACATCTCCCTGCGCGACTTTGTCATCGTGCACGAACTCACGCTGGACCTGGACCACGGCTTCACCGTGCTGACCGGCGAAACCGGCGCCGGCAAGTCCATCCTGATTGATGCGCTGCAACTGGCCCTGGGCGCGCGTGCCGACGCCGGCGTGGTGCGTGAAGGCGCCCAGCGCTGCGAGATCAGCGCCACCTTCGATGCGCCCGCCTCGCTGGCCGGCTGGCTCGACGAGGCCGGCTTTGCGGCTGACGACGAACTGCTGCTGCGCCGCACCGTGGATGCGCAGGGCAAAAGCCGCTCCTGGATCAATGGCAGCCCGGCCACCGCCACGCAATTGCGCGAAATCGCCGACCTGCTGGTCGATATCCACGGCCAGCATGCCTGGCAGAGCCTGACCCGTCCGGATGCGGTGCGCGGCCTGCTCGACGCCTATGCCGGCCTGTCCACGCAGGCACTGGTGCTGGCCTGGCAGGGCTGGCGCGGGGCACACAAGGCGCTGATCGATGCGCGCGACGCGCAGGACAGCCTGCAGCGCGAGCGCGAACGGCTGGCCTGGCAAATCGGCGAAGTCGACAAGCTGGCGCCCGGCGCCGACGAGTGGGACGAACTCAACACCCAGCACAGTCGCCTGTCGAATGTGCAGGCGCTGCGCGACGCGGTGCAGACCGCGGTGGATGCGCTGCAGGAAGCCGACGACAACGCCGCCGCCCTGTTGGGACGTGCCCTCACAGCGCTGCAGGGTCAGGAACACATCGAGCCCGAATTCAAGGGACTGACCGAGGTGTTGGCCAGTGCGCTGGCGCAGGTCGAGGACGCGGTGCACTCGCTCCATGGTTATGCCCGCCACGCCGAGCTCGAGCCTCAGCGCCTGGCCGAACTCGACGAGCGCCTGGCGCTGTGGGTCAGCCTGGCGCGGCGCTACAAACGCACGCCGGCCGAACTGCCGGAGCTGCTGGCCGCCTGGCGTGCCGAACTGCACAAGCTCGACGCCGCAGCCGACCTGGCTGGGCTGGAAAAAACCGAGCAGGCTGCCAAAGCGGTTTACATGGACGAGGCCCGCGCGGTTTCAAAGGCGCGGACCAAGGCCGCGCCTTTGCTGGCCAAGGCCATCACCCAGGCGATGCAGGGCCTGGGCATGCAGGGCGGCAAGTTCGAGGTCGCCCTGGCCAAACTGGAGCAACCCGCCCAGTACGGGCTCGAGCAGGCCGAGTTCCTCGTGGCCGGCCACAGCGGCAGCACGCCGCGGGCGGTCGGCAAGGTCGCCTCCGGCGGCGAGCTCTCGCGCATCGCGCTGGCAATCGCCGTGACCACCAGCCAGCTCGGCCAGGCGCAGACCCTGATCTTCGACGAGGTCGATTCCGGGGTCGGCGGCGCGGTGGCCGAAACCGTAGGCCGGCTGATGAAGCAGCTTGGCAAAGACCGCCAGGTCATGGCCGTCACCCACCTGCCCCAGGTCGCGGCCTGCGCCGACCAGCATTTGATGGTGGCCAAACGCAGCGACAAGGGCCAGACCGCCAGCGGCGTCGAAGCGGTCCATGGCGAGCAGCGCGTCGCCGAGGTGGCGCGCATGCTGGGCGGTGAAAAACTCTCGGGCACCACACTGGCCCACGCCAAGGAAATGCTGGGCCAATGAACGCTGCTGCCGATGCGTCCACGATGCTCGACATGGTGCTGATCACCGGCATGTCGGGTTCCGGCAAGTCCGTGGCCCTGCACGCCCTCGAAGACGCCGGTTACTACTGCGTGGACAACCTGCCGCCCGAGCTGCTGCTGTCTTTTGTCGCGCTCGAAAAGCAGCATGGCGCCAGCAAGGTGGCGATTGCGATGGATGTGCGCAGCGCGGTTTCACTGCCGCTGGTGCCGCAGCAACTCAGGCAAATGCGCGCGCAAGGCGTGGCGGTGCAGTCGGTGTTTCTCGATGCCAGCACCGACACGCTGGTGCGGCGTTTTTCGGAAACCCGGCGCCTGCACCCGCTGTCGCGCCGCGATGCCTCGGACCAGCATCGCGCACTGGTCGATGCCATCGACGAAGAGCGCGAGTTGCTGGGTGAACTGCGCGAACATGCGCATGTGATCGACACCAGCATGATCCGTTCGTCGCAACTGCAGGGTTATGTGAAGGCCTTGATCTCGTCGCCGGCGGCCCAGCTGACCCTGGTGTTCCAGTCCTTTGCCTTCAAGCGCGGCGTGCCGGTGGATGCCGACTATGTGTTCGACGTGCGCATGCTGCCGAATCCGCACTATGAATCGGGCCTGCGCGCGCTGACCGGCAAGGATGCCGAGGTGGTCAGCTACCTGCAGGCGCATGCCGAGGTGGACGACATGTTCCGGCACATCGAACAGTTCATCGCCCACTGGCTGCAGGCGCTGGTGCGCGACCACCGCAGTTATGTGACGGTGGCGATCGGCTGCACCGGCGGACAACATCGCTCGGTGTACCTGGTCGAGCGCCTGGCAGCGGCCTTCAGCGCCAACTGGGTCACCCTCAAGCGACACCGCGAGCTCGACGCCGCGCCGCCCTCAGCCGCCGGGGTCACGCCGAACAAGCCGTGACGCTCCTGATTTGATAGCTGTCTACGCTTGCCGTATAAGGGCTGGCGCACGATTTTGCATGGAATAGGGAGCTGTCAGGCCAGCAGCTTGCGAATCGGTGCCGGCAGGCCCAAGCCGGCCCAGTCACCGCGCCCGAACCAGGCGCCGTCGCCCGACAGGCGCAGCGTCCTGGCCTGGCGTGCCGGCAGACACAGCCGCATCGGCGACAAACGCAAATCCTTGTGCGTCAGCACATGCACAAACGGCGGGACGGCCTGCAGCTTGCCCTGCAGCGCTGCTGGCAAGGCGGCGAGCAACTCGTCCTCGCTGTCAAACACCGGGAAACAGTACAGCCCGCCCCAGATGCCGGTCGCGGGACGGCGCTCCAGCCAGAGCGCGCCATCGCTGCGTTCGGCCCACAGCAGACTCAGTGACTGGGCGCTGCGCTTGAGCTTGCGGGTCTTCACCGGGAAGCGTTCGGGCGCGCCGCTGGCCCGTCCGAGGCACAGGTCCTGCACCGGGCACAGCAGGCAGGACGGCTGGCGGCTGGTGCAAATGGTCGCGCCCAGATCCATGATGCCCTGGGTATAACGCGGCATGTCCTCGCGCAGCCTGCGGCGCGGCAGCAGCTCGGTGGCCATGCCCTGCAGGATGCGCTCCTGCGCGCTTGACGTGAGGTCACCGGAAAACGCGGTCAGCCGCGTCAGCACCCGTTTGACGTTGCCGTCGAGGATGGCCACACGTTCGGAAAAACAGAAAGACGCGATCGCCGCCGCCGTCGAGGGGCCTATGCCCGGCAGGGTCTGCAGCGTTTCGGCCGTCCCTGGAAACTGCCCGCCAAACAGCCGCACCACGTCCTGTGCGCAGCGGTGCAGGTTGCGGGCACGGCTGTAATAACCAAGCCCGCTCCACAGGCCCAGCACCTGGTCGGGCGTTGCCGCAGCCAGGTCGGCCACCGTGGGAAAGTGCTGCAGGAAGCGGGTGTAGTAGTCCAGCACGGTGCTCACCTGGGTCTGCTGCAGCATGATCTCGGACAGCCAGACGCGGTAGGGATCACGCGTGTTCTGCCAGGGCAGGCTGTGCCGGCCGTGGCTTTTTTGCCAGCGCACCAGCTGGTCGGCAAAAGCCGGCGCCGGCACCGCTGCGCCGGCGTCCGCCGGGCTGTCAGGAGAAATACGGGACGCGGCAGCGCCGCGTGTGCGGGCCAGCGCCATCGCCGGTTCAGGCGGCGTGGGTCAGGGCAGCCGCTTGCGGGTCTGGCGCCTGGCCGGGCCGGTCAGGCGGCGCATCGGTCAGCTGTGCCGTGAGTTCGTCGAGCTTGCCGTCCAGCGCGGTGATGGCGTTTTCGTGGCGTTCGATTTCGTCGATGCGTTCGTCGAGGCCGGTGGCTGCCTGCTGGATGCGTTCGATCGCCTCGATGCGGCGGCCAAAATTCTTGCGGCGCTCCTTGAGCTGGGCATCGAGCTGCGAGGCGGCCGACTTGTTCCAGAGCTCGACCTCGCCGAGCGCGGTTTCGTACACCACACGCAGGCGCGTCGCCAGGGCGCGCACCAGCCGGTCAGAGAAGTCCGGCTGCGCGAGCTTGAGGATGTTGGTGACGCCCAGGTACTGCAGGTGGCTGCGTTCGATCTGCTCCAGGTCGGTCAGGAAGCGCGACATCTCCGGCTCCTTGGGCGCCTGCAGCGAAAAACCGAACTCCGAATTGAGCTGTTTGAAGGACCCGGCCAGCATGCTCTGGATCTCCGCGCTGGTTTTCCGGGCTTTTTCCAGGCTGTCGCGCAAGCGGTCAAAAGTCTCGCCGTAAGCCTTCTTGACGCCGAGCTTGATGCCCGGCTGCTTGAGCATCTTCGTCAGTTCGGCCAGTTCGGACTTCAGCGTGGGTGTGCCCAGCAGGTTGAACACTTCGCGCAACAGCTTCAGGTGAATCGAACGCACGGCCTGGATCTTGGCGCCGCTGGTATTGAACTCCGTGTGCTCCTGCTCGATGCGCGAGCGCATGTGTTTGATCACCGAGGTGTTTTTGCCGCGCAGGCCGCGCAGCTCGATCATCTGCTCGGCCAGGTCGCGCCGTCGGATGTGGATGACGCGGCCGGCCTCGGCGCGCAGCTCGACAATGCCGGCGGCCACCGCGGAACGCAGGATCTTCTGGCGCTGCCCCATCACGCCCTGGGCCAGGGCCAGCTCGAGCGCGGGCAGGCAACTGGCCTGCAGCAGCTTGTCGTCGGCGGTCACCTTGGCCACCAGGCCCTTTTGCGCGGACACCGGGATCACCTGGGCCACCGGCAGGCCGAGAATATCGGCCGAGCTGGCGCGCTGGCGGTCGATCTGCGCCTGGATCTGCGCGGGGGTGCTCAGCGCATCCCACAAGGTATCGATCTTGTTGAGCACCACCAGCCGGGCATCCTTGTCGTTGCCGTCGGTGACCAGGTGTTCGCGCCAGATCGCGAGGTCGGACTTGGTCACGCCGGTATCTGCCGCCAGGATGAACACCACGGCGTGGGCCTGCGGAATCAGGCTGACGGTCAGCTCGGGCTCGGCGCCGATGGCGTTGAGGCCGGGCGTGTCGAGGATGACCAGGCCCTGCTTGAGCAGCGGATGGGCAATGTTGATCAGGGCGTGGCGCCAGCGCGGCACTTCCACCTTGCCGTCCGCATCGGTGCGCGGGTTGTCCTGCGGCGCATCGTCATGCCAGAAGCCGAGCGCGCGCGCCTCGTCCTGCGTGACATGACGGACTTCGGCGACCTTTTCCAGCGCCTTGGCCAGCTGGACCGGGTCATTGACGTCGAGATCGACGCGCGTCCATTTT
>Ga0136567_1000531_pt1 | contig 10056 bp, 9 predicted proteins | sample AntDeeMetagenom3_FD_104788 | JGI IMG/M metagenome (GOLD analysis project Ga0136567, IMG submission 104788) | Saline lake microbial communities from Deep lake, Antarctica - Metagenome #3 | ecosystem: Environmental > Aquatic > Non-marine Saline and Alkaline > Saline | place: Antarctica: Deep lake... | reverse complement strand
TTCCGGTCGGCTTCGATGCCGACAGCCGCAAACTGACGGTCGCCATCACCGATACCAACGACGTGGTGGCGATGGACCAGTGCCGGTCGGTGGTGCCGGTGGACATCGCGCTGGCGTGGCGGCTGGCCTCCAAGGCCGACATCAAGGCGGCGATCGACCGCTTCTACGGTTACGCGCTGTCCATCGACGACATCCTCAAGGGCTTGCGCACCGGCAAGATGGACGACGACGCCCTGTCGATGCGGGGCATCGAGGCCTTTGCCCACCCGATTGTGCGGCTGATCGACGCGTTGCTGGCCGATGCCGTGCACGAAGGCGCGTCCGATCTCCACTTCGAGCCGGAAGAAGGATTCCTGCGCATCCGTTATCGCATCGACGGGGTGCTGCGCCAGGTACGGGTGCTGCACAAGCAGTACTGGCCGGCGCTGTCGGTCCGGCTCAAGGTGCTGTCGGGCATGGATATCGCCGAAACACGCGCGCCACAGGACGGACGTATTTCCATGGTGATACGCGGCCACGATGTCGATTTCCGGGCCGCGGCGCAGCCGACCATCCATGGCGAGAATTTTGTGCTGCGCGTGCTGGACCGGCGCAAATCGATCGTGCCCATGGACAAGATGGGCCTGCCCGAGGCGCGCATGAACACGCTGCGCCTGATGCTGGCGCGGCCCTACGGCATCATCCTGGTGACCGGGCCCACCGGCAGCGGCAAAACCACGACGCTGTATTCCATCCTCAACGAGATGAACACCGAAAGCGTCAACATCATGACGCTGGAAGACCCGGTGGAATACCCGATGGCGCGCATCCGGCAGGCCTCCGCCGCGGACAACCCGAAAATGGATTTTGCCAACGGCATCCGCTCCATGATGCGCCAGGATCCGGACATCATCCTGGTCGGCGAGATCCGCGACCATGAGACGGCGGAGATGGCTTTCCGCGCGGCCATGACCGGCCACCAGGTGTTCTCGACCCTGCACGCCAACTCGGCGGTGCTGGCCATCGCGCGTTTGCTGGACCTCGGCATCCCGGCCAGCGTGATGACCGGCAACCTGATCGGCATCGTGGCCCAGCGCCTGGTGCGCCTCCTGTGCCCGAAATGCAAGGAGGCTTACGAGGCCGGGGAGGTCGAAAAAACCCTGCTGGGCGCGCCGGTCAAGCTGCCGCTGACGCTGTATCGCGCCGTGGGCTGCCCGCAGTGCAAGGGACAAGGCTACAAGGGCCGCACCAGCATCATGGAACTGCTGCGTTTCGACATGGGTCTGGACGACCTGCTCTCGCGCAATGCCCGCACGCCGGAGATATCGGCGTATGCGCGCAGCAACGGCTTCACCACCATGGCCGAGGACGGCCTGTCCCGCGTGAAGGCGGGCACCACCTCGCTCGAAGAGGTCGCCCGGGTGGTGGACCTGACCCGCGTGGGGACCTGATGCTCGAGTTCAGCTACCGCGCCGTGACTGCCGAAGGCCGGACCATCTCCGGCCGGCAGTCGGCCACCAGCGAATCCGACCTGGAGGCGCGGCTGGGGCGCATGCAGCTGGAGCTGCTGCAGGCCAAACCGGTGCGTGCCACCTCGATGTTTGCGCGGAAAAAGCTCGAGAGCAAGGAGCTGATCAATATCTTCATTCACATGCAGACCTTGAGCCAGGCCGGTGTCCCCCTGTTCGAGTCGCTGGTCGACTTGCGGGATTCTGCCGACACGCCGAGTGTGCGGCGCTTCATCTCGGACCTGGTGGACCGCATCGAGGGCGGTGCCAGCCTGTCCGACGCGCTGGAACAGTCCCCGGCAGGTATCGACAAGGTGAACATCAGCTTGATCCGTACCGGCGAGGCCACCGGCAAGCTGCCGGAGGTGCTGGCCGAACTGGTCGAAAGCCTGAAGTGGTCGGATGAAATCGCCGCTCAGACCAAAAAGCTGCTGATGTACCCGGTGTTCGCGGGCACCGTCGTGCTGGGTGCCGTCGGTTTCCTGATGATTTACCTGGTGCCGCAGCTGATCGGTTTCATCAAGAACCTGGGGGGTGTGGTTCCCATCCAAACGCGCGCACTGGTGGCGTTCTCCAATTTTCTTGTCGGCTACTGGTACACCATTCCGCTGGGTATCGCCGCCGTGGCCGCTGTCTGGATCACGGCGGTTCGCATGTCGCCCGAGGCCAGGTTGTGGGTCGATGGCTGGAAACTGAAGTTTCCGCTGTTTGGTCCCATCCTGAAAAAAATCATCATGGCTCGTTTCGCAAGATCATTTGGACTGATGTACCGCAGCGGGGTGTCGGTGCTGGATGCCATGGGGTATTGCGAAAGCCTCTCGACCAATGCGGCTTTCCGCAAGGCCATCAACAGCGCTGCCCGTAGCATTTCCCAGGGGCAGAAAGTGTCCGATGCCTTTGCGGCGACCACGCTGTTCCCGGCCCTGGTGGTGCGCATGATTCGTGTTGGAGAAACCACCGGCGGGCTGGACAAGGCCCTGGACAACGTGAGTTATTTCTACACGCGCGAAGTCAACGATTCGATTGAAAAACTGCAGGGCCTGATCCAGCCGGTGCTGACCCTGTTCCTCGGCGGCATGATCGCGTGGATCATGTCGTCGGTGATGTTGCCGATCTACGACCTGATCTCAAAAGTGAAATTTTAGGCATGACCGCTTTCGCCCTCGTCATCGCGCAGCAGTCGGTGCACCTGTACCGGATGGACCGCGCCGGGGCAGAGCCGGTGGCCATCGCGCACGCCCACGACGACCCGGTGGCGTGGGTGGCGAGCCACCTGCCGGCGCGCGCCGAGTGTTCGCTGGTCAGCGACATCATGGACGAGGCCTATATCCGCAACGTGTTGCCGCCGATCTGGCTGGCAGGCACGCGCCAGCAATTGCTGCAGCGGCGGCTGACACAGCAGTTGCGTGACAACCCCTACCGCGCGGCGGTCGTCGAGCCTTCGGGCTCATGGCGGCCGCCCACCCGCGTGAGCCTGATCGGCATGGGACAAAGCGAACGCATAGCCCAGTGGCTGAAGGCCTTGACGGCGCACCGCATTCGCGTCAAGGGTTTGTGGCCCTTGTCTGCCCTGATCGCGCTGTCGGTGAACCACAAGGCGCCACGCCGCGCGCCGCCCGTTGCGGATGCCGACAGCGGGAGCAAGCCAAAGCTGCCTGTGACTTCACGGCCTGTGCTTGCGCTGGTGGCCACCCAGGCCGGCTTGCGCCAGGTGCTGGTGCGCGGAAAGACCCCGCTGTTTTCCAGGCTGGCGCTCAGCGTGGGGGAGGGCAGCCTGTCGGCAGATTTTGTTCTCGCGGAAGCCCGCCGGACCATCCAGTACCTGATTTCGCAGGAGTGGATCAGCAGCACCGAGCAACCGGTGGCCACGCAGATGTGGCTGCCATCGGAGGATGAGAACGCGCTGGAGGCCGTCGGCGGTGACCCGGCGCTGGATCTGCAATTCATTGAAGCGGTGCCCGATGCCTATGCCCATCTGCTGCCCCGCCTCAAATCAGCTCCCGCGCAGTTGCAGTTTTTGCCTGCCGAGTCGCGCACGCAGTGGCGCGCAGCCCAGGTCGCCCGCACGGCAAAAATCACGGGCATCACGGCACTGGCGGTCGCAGTGCTCTGGTCGGTCGACCTCATGTGGTTGTCTTGGGGCAAACGCAACCTCGCTGAAGAACAATTGATTCGCGCCGCAGCCATCAACCGGCAGGCCAGCCAGGAAGTGCTGCGCGCCAAGGGCGATCTGACCGAGGCGGGCCTGGCCGTAGCGACGGTGCAGGCCTGGAAAGAAACCATTGCCGCGCAACCCGAGCAGCTTGCCGGCCTGCAGCATTTGGCTGCAGCGCTTAAAAATTCGCCGGGCGTCGAGGTGCAGAAAATCACATGGGAACTGCCGCGCCTGCAAGCCCAGGCGGCCGGTGCACCGCCTGGGCCAGCCGAAGCATTTGCGTGCCCCGTGGTCTCGGATGCCGCCGCTGCTGCGGCCGCGCCACCTCCTTCGGCTGAACCGGTGAAACCATCGCTGGCATTGTTGAGTTTCAGCGCCGAACTTCCACGCACCCTGACGCAGCGACAGGCGCTTGCCCTGCAGGACAGCTTGCTGACTGGCCTGAATGCCAACGGCTGGTCGGCATTTTTGCTCAAGTCGACGGTCACGCTGGACGCGGAGCAGGTCCAAACCGGAAAACTGGGTGAGATCGACACGCGGTCAATTGAGTTGTGTTTGCAAAAGGCCGCAACATGAGTGACGCTCGGCCCACGCGCAGTATCTGGCAGATGGCAGCCAGGCCGCTCATGGCCGGTGCGGCCATGTGTATCGCTGCTGCGGCCATAGCGGGCGGCGCTCACCTGGTGGCTCAGAAGATTGCTCTGGAGCAGGGTAAAGCGCAAGCGGCCCTGGACGCGGCCAACCTGTCACTTCAGAATACGCAGTCGGATCGCGCACGGCTGGAAGAAAATCTGCAGATGTTCGGCAAACTCCGGCAGTCGCGTTTTGCACATCCGCCAGATCGGCTCGCCATCCTGGAGACATTGGAAAGCGCAGCTCGCGATCTTCAGAAGAGCGCTTTGTCATGGGAGTTGGGTATACAGGAGAACCTCAAATCTCTCAATGACGACAAGACGGGCGAGGCGGTCGCCCACCTCGCCAGGGTCCCGATGAAGCTCCGGGCAAGCACTGTCCATGAGGAAGAGTGGTTGCGTTTGCTTTCACGCCTGCAGGGGGGTAGCGCGGGCTTTTTCATTCCTGATAGCTGTGTTTACGAGCGCAAGCCGTTTGTGAGCGGTGACAACAAGATGTCTGCGGTGGACGTGCAGTGCAGTTTGTCCTGGCTCTATGTGTTGCCTGCTGCCGGCACACCCAAAACGCCCGGATGAATGCCATGAAACTCGCCTTTCGTATACCTGTCGGTGGGTCGCGCGCCGGACATTTCATGGTTGCAGGCCTGACTGCCTTCGGCTGTGTTGCCATGGCGCAAGTCCCTGGGCCGTCGCTTGCCGTTCCGGGTGCGGCTGCACCAAACGCGGACCTCGGTCCCCTGATCCTGTCGCCTGCACAGCGACGCTCCCTTGAAGCCGCGCGCAAGCTGGAAGTCAGTCCCGAGGGCGGGCCCCAGGTGGTGCCAGGGAATAAAAGTCAAGAAACTGCTACGGGCTTGCCCGATACGCTGGTTGTCAGCGGTTTTGTCACGCGTTCCGGCAACCGCAGCACAGTGTGGATCAACGATCAGCCGCTGTACGGACAGGCTTCCACCACACCTTTGCGAACGCTTGCCGGGCAGGCGGGTGCGCTGCAACCGGGAGGCGCAGATCTGCGAATCAAGGCCAGACCGGGTCAGATCATCGATGTTCCTTCCGGGCAAGCGGTCGATTTGCTGCCGCCGGGGGCGATACGAATTATTCCGCCAAAGACTGGGCAGACTTCCAGCAACAAGGAGTGAGAAAAATGAACAAGGCCGCTTCGTTACCGGTTTTTTTGAGGGCACCTGTCAAGCCGCGACAGCGCGGTTTCAGCCTGATCGAAATTGCGCTGGTTCTCGTGATTGTGGGGATTGCGCTGGGCGGTATCGCCGCTGCGATGGGCCCCCAGCTTGACAACAAAAACGTGAGGGATACGCAAGAGAGGATGCGCCGAGTGTCGGAGGCCATCATTGCCTTTACTATCGCCAACCGGCGACTGCCGTGCCCGGCCAGTGCGGTCAGCGGCGGCGACGAACAGACAATCGGAATCGTAGGGCAATGCGCCAACCCCAATAATGGCTTTGTTCCCGCACGCACCCTTGGACTTGAGCGTGACGCGAATGGCCTGCTGCAGGATGCGTGGGGATTCGGAATTCGGTATGCAGTCACCCAAATCACTTATGCAGGTGGCGGGAATGCGCCGGTATCCTTGGATTGCAGCGCAGTGCCCTGCTTTCCATTTACCCAGCAAAACGGCATCAGGAATGCTTACTATCTCAATGGAGCTGCGTTGGCTGCCCAACCGGCTGTCGCGCAACTTCAGCAAGTATGTGCGTCGCGAACCGGCGCCACTGGAGTAGCCTGTGGTGCTGTACCCGCGAATCAGGTAGCCCAAGCTGCCTTTGTGGTCTGGTCGACAGGGCGCAATGGGGCACAACTTCCTGGGGGCAATGGGATCGACGAGGCCGCTAATCTGGATGGCAATGTCGTTTACGTCTCCCATCCCCGGACCGAGGCTGGCGCTGCCAATGGCGCTTTTGACGATCTTTTGCAATGGCAAACTGCTGCCGAGTTGTTTTTGAACATGACCAGAGTCGGCGTCCTTCCCTGACATGGATGCCTCGCGGACCGTACTCATCGTAGAAGACGACGCCTCCCTGCGCGACTGGTGGGCGGGTTCGCTCGAGGACATGGGCTACGCGGTCCGTTCGGCCGCCTCACCAGCCGAGGCCATTGCTGTGGCCCGCCATGCAAACTCCGCTTTCGATCTGGCCGTGCTCGACCTCGGTCTTCCACCGCATCCCAACGAACCAACGGCGGGACTGGAATTGTTGCGCTTGCTGATTCTTGAGCGGCCATCCCTCAAGATCATTGTCCTGACCGGGCAGGATGAGCCCTCGGTGGCGCTCAGGGCTATTGGTTTGGGAGCCTTCGACTTTCTGAACAAACCGGCCAGCAGCCAGCGTGTGCGCGAGGCCCTCGCGCGCGCGGTGCTGTTTTTGCAGGCAGAAAAGCAGCTCAGCACGGACGGCCAGGCGCGCATGACGCTGACAGCGCCCATCAGTGAAGGGGTACGTGAGTTCGGCGAGGCGGCGCAGGAGCGTCTGGTGCGCTCGGTGCTGGCGGAGAGTCAGTTCAATGTGGCGCAGGCAGCCCGCAAGCTGGGTTTGACCCGTGAGCACTTGTATTACTTCATGAAGAAGTTCGGCATCGAAAGAGCAGCGCCGTGACCGACCTCTACGACGCAGCCGTCGGGCTGGTCGTGGCTGGGTTGAGTGTCGGCCTGACCATGTTCTGGTTGCGCTTCCTGAGCCGCCAGCACAGGCGTCGCATGGACCAGTTGCTGGCCTTGCGCGAGGCCCTGCATGACGATTTGCTGGGGACGCTGGTGTTGCACCAGAAGACACTGGCCGATCTGGGCTTGCGCAGCCTGGACTGGCGCGGCAACTGGTACGGGTCACCGGTATTTACGAGACTCGGGGCCAAGATACCGCTCAACCTGCATGAAGGTGCACCGCTCCTTTCCCTGGACGGCGAACGAATCAGCGACCGTGTTCTTCACCAGCGCTTCGACTATGACGACATCTCGCTGGAGTTCCGCATCGGCCTCAAGGGGCTGCGCGGCGAACGGCATCTGTTTGCAGTCCAGGCCGCTGAAGTGCTGTTTGCCATGATCCAGGGGGCGCTGGCCGCCCGCCAGTTGGCGCTGGTGGCAGCCTCCAGCCAGCGCGCCAAGTTGGGCGTGTTTTTGCAGCATGACATGCGCAATCTGGCCCAGTGGGTGCAACTGGTCGCCGAAGATTTTGGGTCTGCGCAAAACGATGCCGAACTGCTGGCGCGCGCAAAACGCCTGAAAAAAAATGCCGCCCATGCCACCCAGCGGGCGGAGCGCATGAGCCAGGCTTTGTTGAATCCAGCCTGGCAGGCCTCGGCCTCTGCGCCTTTGGAAGCGCATGAAACGCTTGGCCCGGAGTCGCTGGATCTGGCGGAGCACATCCTGCAGGCGGCCGAACTGCATCAAGTCACTGTTGAACTGGTGGGTGGCGCCCGGGTGGATTGGGACAGCCACGCGCTCGCTGCTGTCCTGGACAACGTGCTGGGCAATGTGTCCAGCCTGTCCCGTGAGCGCATGTTGCCGGCGAGCTGCCGCGTCGTGATCCAACAGGATGCGCATAACACCCTGGTTTCCATGGAAACAAGCCAATTGCGGCTGGAAATCCCTCTTGAGAAACTGTTTGAACCCTGGTCCAGTTCTGGTCCGATCAACAAGGGCCTGGGCATGTACCAGGCCCGCAAACAGGCGCAGGCCGCGGGTGGCGAGCTTTTCGCTGAACCGCTCGGTGAAGGCATCCGGGTGGTACTGGCCATCCCCCTGTAAAAAATCCTGACTCCCAGATCTCTAAAACAAAAGATACATTTTTTTACCGGCGCAGTTCGTGCCGTCTAATTAATTTGGAGTCATGAATGAAGTCATTCAAGAAACAAGCCGGTTTCACGCTGGTTGAAATTGCGATCGTGCTGGTCATCGTCGGGCTCTTGCTGGCTGGCGTGCTCAAAGGTCAGGAATTGATCGAGAACAGCCGTATTTCCAGCATTGCTAAAGACATGGATTCGATGACCGCCGCTGTTGGCAGCTACCGTGATCGTTACCAGGGCTTGCCGGGTGATTCTGCCGTCGCTGCCACTAACGTCACCAACGGGTGGGGCGCTACGCCTTTCACCGTCGGCGGCAACAACGGCCAGATCGGGTTACCTGCAGCGACGTTTGCTGTTGGCGCCAACGAAAATACGATGGCTATCGTGTCTCTGATGTATGCAGGTTTCATCAATGGCAATCCCCGCGCTGGTATTCCCGCGACCATCGCGAGGCCTCGACATGCTGCGGATGGCCAGATCGCTGTGACTAGCGGTGTCTTCGGTTTTGTGGGGCGCAACGCGGTTTGCGTCAATGGCCTTAGCGGTAAAGCTGCCGCTGCACTGGATCGCAGGTTTGACGACGGCAACCCCATTACGGGCGAAATTCGTTCAGACCGGATTGCCCTGCCTGGCAATCCTGCCGCGGGCATACCTGCCGCGGGTACCCAATTTTCTGAAGATCCCGCAGTCAACGCTGTACCTGTGACGCTTTGCCGCCAGATCTAAAGCGGGAAACCCAAAAAAAACCGGGCTACAGGCCCGGTTTTTTGTTGTTCGGTTGTTGTTATGGAGCGGGTGAAGGGAATCGAACCCTCGTATGAAGCTTGGGAAGCTGCCGTTCTGCCATTGAACTACACCCGCATGAAACCGATTGTAGAACCACCACGCGGGTGGTTCTACATCAGGAAAGCTCAGGGCCGCAAATAGGCCCAGCCGTCCTGCTGCTTTTTCATGATTTCCGTCACACCGGCCGGCACATAGGCGATGGCGGGCAACATGTCGTCCTTGCTCAGCTTCTGACCGCGCATGGTGTTTTCGCAGGCCACGATACGCACATTGGCTTTGATCGCGTCGGTGACACGTGCCCCGGTCGGCGACTCGAGCTTGAGCATGCCAATGCCGGGCCCGTAGGCGACGATCGCGATGTCGATGTTGGCTGCGCCCACATCGTCCTGCAGGTTCCTGGCGTTGTTCAGCGCCAGGTTCCACTTGGCCGGGTCGTTGTCGCTGACCTGGATCACGATTTTGTGGCGTTTTTGGCCTCCAGCCCCTGTCCCCTGGGCATGGGCCGCTATCAAAAACGGAGCGGAGAGGGCGGCGGCGCCGGCCAGGCCGGCTTGAAGAAGCAGTCTGCGGTTCATCATTTCTGGATGTCTCCCAGGCACAGGTATTTCATTTCAAGGTACTCGTCCATGCCGTGGCTGGAGCCTTCGCGGCCCAGGCCGGACTGCTTGACGCCGCCAAAGGGCACGTGTTCGGTGGCGATCACGCCGGCGTTGATGCCGACCATGCCGTATTCCAGCGCCTCGGCGACGCGGTAGATGCGGCCGATGTCGCGGCTGTAGAAGTAGCTGGCGAGACCAAACTCGGTGTTGTTGGCCGCGTCAATGGCTTCCTGTTCGTGCTTGAAGCGGAACACCGGCGCAAACGGGCCAAAGGTTTCTTCCTTGGCGCAGAGCATGTCGCCGGTGGCTTCAGAAACCACGGTCGGCTCGAAGAACTGGCCCTGCATGCGTTTGCCGCCGGCCAGCAGCCTGCCGCCCTTGGCAATCGCGTCGTCGACATGGCGCTGCACCTTGTCGACCGCCGAATCCTCGATCAGCGGGCCCTGCACCACGCCGTCTTCAAAGCCATTGCCGACCTTCAGCCCCTTGACCTTTGCGGCGAACTTTTCGACGAACTGGTCGTACACACCGTCCTGCACATAAATGCGGTTGGCACAGACGCAGGTCTGGCCGGCGTTGCGGTACTTGCTGGCCATGGCGCC
>Ga0136567_1000526_pt1 | contig 10105 bp, 5 predicted proteins | sample AntDeeMetagenom3_FD_104788 | JGI IMG/M metagenome (GOLD analysis project Ga0136567, IMG submission 104788) | Saline lake microbial communities from Deep lake, Antarctica - Metagenome #3 | ecosystem: Environmental > Aquatic > Non-marine Saline and Alkaline > Saline | place: Antarctica: Deep lake... | reverse complement strand
TGGGTCATCGACGTCCTCGGAGTAGCGCTCGTGGATCTCACTCGGCCCGATCGGGCCGTGCTCGCGGACGATGTCGTAGACGACGCGCTGGTGGGGTGTGAGTGAATCGAGGCTCTTCTGCTTGATCTGGGCTCGGGCATCCTCGGCGGCGTCCAGAAGAATATCGTCGGTGATGCGCTCGTGGTTCTCACGATCTGCCTTGCCGGCGGCCGTTCGGAGGATGCCGATTGCGAGGCGGGCGTCGCCGGCGGCGGCGTCGGCGACTCGGTAGAGCTGGTCATCGGCGATGACGTCCTCGTCGAGCCCCCACTTCGTCCGAGCACTCAGGATGTCGTACAGCTGCTCGTCGTGGTACTTGTCCATCCGGACGTGTTCGCTGGAGCGCAGCCGGCTCACGAGGCGGTCGTCGACGCGGCTGAACAGCTCCTCTTCCTTGTTCGCGATGCAGATAAGCGCGAACTGCGGGAGGCTGTGGAGGTCGTAGATGACGCTGGGATCTTCGAGCTGGTCGACCTCGTCGAGGATGACGACTGTCCGCGGGCCATCGTGCTGCTGGAGGCGGTCGACGAGTTCGTCGTGGGGCGTCGACTGCCGGTGGATGTCGATGGTGGCGCCGAGGTCGTCGAGGATCTGGTAGAGCGTGCGGAACCGGGTGTAGTTCCGCCAGCAGTTGACGTAGATGGCCTCGACGTCGAGGACCTCTTCCCGAAGTCGTTCCGTGACGAATTTGGAGATGCACGTCTTCCCCGTCCCGCTGGGTCCGGTGACGATAGCTGTGTCGGCTGGTTCTCCGTTCGTGATGGGCTCGAGGACGCTAGAAAGGTGGTTGACTTCGGCGTCGCGATGCTCAACTTCCCGAGGGACGAACCCGGCGCGGAGAACGCGAGCATCGCGGATCATCTGTTACTGTTCGACCTGTTTCCCGTCTAGTCATAAAAGCGTGACCGGGTTGTTTCCGGAAAGGCCTACATTCTCCCTGCTTGATCGCTGTTTTGATAGATTCTAAGAGCGCTTGGGCTCATTAACAGGTCTCTCCATAGGGATGTTCTCGGAAAGAGGCATTCCTAGATAATCAGCGTTCACACTCGTCTGATCTACGGGATGTGAGGTTCCTCGATAATATTTGGTTCGAACGTACTAACGCAGAAATATGAGTCCATTCTGGTGATCTCGTTCTGTTTTTCATGCGCCTGATTGGGTGAGGCGCAAGTTGCCTCAGGCAAACGATGAAAGGTCCAATATCAGTACCAGACTCTGTATCGGATCTCAAACTAACCCGGGAGCGAAGCCGAAACGAGATCAACGATTTCCTCGAGTCGGATATGGTAGACCACAAATTGGGAGGGATCCCTGGATGGAAGGCTGCGTTCGGAGCTCGTCATAAATCTAATCTAATTGCAGTCTGTGTTCTCGGTCGTCCAGTAGCCCGAATGGTCGACGAAGACAAAGAAATCTCAATTACACGGTACGGATCGCGACCCGAAAGGCCATCAAACACCGGTTCTTGGCTAATCGCTCGCGCCCGAAAGTGGGCGTTCTTAGAGGGCTATCAACGGATTTCTGCTCACGCTGGAGTAGCAGGTAACAAGGGGACGATTTATTCTGCGGCAGGTTTCAAACTAGTTCGGGAAGAGAAAGCTCAAGGGGATAGTTGGCAGTCGCGCGAAGGCCGGTCCTCAGTTGATGATTTTGTTCGTCGCAAGTGGATTTATCGATTGCGTGATTGAATTGTGCTATAATCCGATTTGCTTTGTATGCAGTAGATGAGGTATAAGACGACCTAATTCGTACTTTACTACTTAGCTTGGTTCTGGCTCTTCACCCGTGACGGTTTGTCCGTCTGTACACCGGTGAAGGTACGAACATTGGCTACATTTCTGGACTGTTGGATTTGTCTTGTAGGATTCGATGTCCCCCACACTCGTCCAGAAGGCCCTATCATTCGTAATCCGTTCTCGGATCTGTCTCATGTCTTCCGTGGTCGGCACCATTCGGTCGAACTCCCCACTTCCAGTATGGGCTAATTGGACCCGAATCCGACTGAGTTCGGGTTCATACGCTTTGTGAGCATAGAGCGCATATGCTTGCATCTGTATTGTAGGGTTACTAAACCGGTCATACGCGCTTGTCTTCCAGTCAGTAACGACAAAGTCTCCCTCTGGGTTTCGCGTACAGAGATCTGGCTGGACGGTGACGGGTTCTTCGGAGACTTCGAACGTTTGGCGCGTTTCGTGGGCGATATACTGGTGGTCCTCAAGGTGGGGCCAAATTACCCGGAAGAACTGCCTGATGTGATTACGGGCTGTACGAACTAATGACCGCGTGAAGGAATCGCTATCGAAGGATTCCCCATCCGTAATGTCAATCCGATCAGCAATCGTCTCAGAATTCGCTTCGACATACCTCTCAAGTTCGTCTTTCGCATATTCAGTTGCAGTCTGAAGATGGATGTTCTCACCCCGAGCCCATCGTGCAACCTGCCCCGCGAGAGATTCGTGTACGATAGTTCCCAGATAGGCCCCTGGCGACGGTGTATACTCACTATAGTCCTCGGTAGACTCGGTCTGTTGGTATCGATAAAAGAACCGCCGGGGGCACTCTTCGAACAGCTGTGCTGCCGACGCCGACCAGTTTACGTGTGCAAACTGTTCTGATCCATCCATTCCGCTATTGGAGTTGATCGACGATTGAGTGAGCCACCTCTGGCAACCGTTGGGACAACTCGTAGTCTGAGTAGTCCTCGTCGTACATCGCCGACGTCGGGGCACGTGAACGCCGCAGACTCGAACGAATACCAAATGTCATCGTCGTCCCGTCAATCTCGATTTCCCATTTATCGTCGTCAATCGCCCTGAGTGCAACATCTTCTTCCTTCAACTCCAAGGCACGTTCGAGCTGCTTTATCAGGCTCTGTGTCTTATCAGGACGAAGCGTTGGTGGAGTCCCCGTCTGTGCGTAATCGAGCAAGGCCAGGCCTTCGTGGCGATTCAACGAGTCGTGGAGATGGCGGTTCTGATACCGGCGCAGACAGTTGTGACACGCCGTATCGCATGAGCAACTCTCGAGGATTGAACGGGCTTCTGCACACACGGCGTCGAATTCCTCCCAGACGCGCGATGAGAAGCCAGCACCGCCAGCGGTTGTGTCGAAGAGGAAGACCTCGATAACGCCCCGTGCGTCGATGTCGGCGTGCTCTGCCGAACGAGTACGGAATCCACCTTCGAGTTCGTCATCTTCGATACCCAGCGCACGAGATGCACCCATGACTAATGCTTCAGCTAACGACTGTCCTGGTGTCTCGAACCATGCTTCGGATGGAACAAACTCCATCTCATCACCTAACGGGATTTGGAGGACGGTCAAATCACTGGGGAAGCGGTGGCTGAAACTCGTCGTGACTGTTGAGCCGGTACACTGATCATCCCAGTCATATTCCCCAACAAATCGGAGATCCTTGGGGTATGGACGGGCGTGTGGGTTCGAGAGCGGACCTTCGCGGCTAACGGCCCCACAATCGGTGCAGACCTCGAATCCATCCTCATCAGCCCCAAAGTTAGCGACAAGAAGCTGTTCGTCATTCATCTTCCCCACTATCGAATGGCCAATGGATTTCTCCTCTGCCATCTCGCTAGCGTTCTCACTCTCGTGAGAAGTCGACGTCAGCGGGTATTTAGGCTGTGTCGCGTAGGCGCGATTCTCGTTGTAGTCCGATCCTTTCTCAGCTGCACCTGTCTCATCGACTTTCGGTGCAAATGCCTCCGGGGTGTACATTTGAAGGGAACTGACGGTCGCTCCCTCACAGACTGGACATTCCATATCCCTGGCTGCCAGACTCTCATTATGCTTGTCAAAGACCGTCTTGCAGACGTCACACCAGTTCAACCAATCGAGGTCTCCCCAGTCTTCGCCAGCCACTCGGTTCTTCGGGTTGTCTGGGAATTTGACATAGACACCGTAGGACTCGTAGGTCTTCTTGTCAACGACGATCTCTCGGCCTGGTACGTACGTTGAGAGAGCCTGTTTCAGATCCCGAGACATCTGGTACTTGTTCTTCGGCTGTGACGACCCGGGCTCATTTTCGCGCACGACGAAGTCGGCCACATCAGTCGGGAACGAGAACGTCGGAAGGAGGGCTGCATCGAGAAGGACTGAAAGTAAATCGTCGTCTTCCGTGGATTGCTCTTCCCATTCTGTCTTGGCTTGTAGCTCCTGGAGTTCGCTTAGGAACTCTGTAGCGGCGTCGCGGACTAATGCGACCTCCCAGTCGGATGAACGTCCCTCTCCTAGTGCACCCGGAAGGAGGGCCCCCAATTGCTCGAGCGTCGACGATGAATCGGCGAAGATCTCTTCGTCCAGCCAGTCTTCGAACGCGACGAGGGTTTGGTCCCCTTCTCCTTCAAAGAACTCGGCTGTACCTTTGAGCGAGCGGAATACGGCAGCTTCCGTCTCGACGGCCGATGGATCGAAGAACCGAGCAAGTAGCGAGGCGTTGATGTGCCGCCGGGCGATCTTTTCGTTGCCGGCGTAGATGACCGGTGCGTTCCCCTCGCTCGTTATCATCTCCTCAGGATTCTCGAAGTAGTGTGACTCGTGAGGGGAGTTGTCCGCGAAGGTGACGATCGTCGAGAGCCCAGCTCCGCGACGTCCTGCCCGACCAGCACGTTGCTCATAATTCTCTGGTCCTGGCGGGACCGTCCGCATGGCCACGCCAGTGAGACTCCCGATGTCAATCCCGACTTCCATAGTAGTCGTACAGCTTAACACGTCGATTGGCTGATCGGCCTCGGAGTCCCCGACAAGGATGTCCTGGAAGAGCAGTTCGTACTCTTCGGAGCGTGCGAATGCCTCGGAGTTGTCCTTTGCACTCAGTTGTGCGGAGTGCTCTTCTGAACGCAGCGTGAGCGGGTCCCGTTCGCCATGGAGCACTTCGCGTGGCGGGTTCCGAAGGAAGTTCTTCCGTGCCTGGAGATGGATGTCATCGTCACTAACCGGACTCAGAGTTCCGCGACACCCATCATAGGGACACGAATCATTGAGTGACACTACCGAGAACCGGCGACATCCTTCACACCGGTACCAATCGTCGTCGAGTCGGAGATCGATTGTCGTTGCTTTTGGATTGATGAAGTAATTTCCGTGGGAGGCCCCAAACAACACAGGCTCTGTCGTCATCAACGCTCGCCTCAGACTATTCCACGCCTCTTCCGGCACTTCGTCGTCGAGTGATTCTACAACATATTCTGGGATTATTTCGCTGTGGGGGAGCCCCGTATCGTCCGGGTTAATCCAATTTTGGTAGGGATAGGAGTTCGAACGTCGTCTAGCTTCAATGCTTGAATCAAATGCCCGTTCCTCGCAGGCATGACGAAGCGCCTCGATGAGGATGCTCTTGAGTTGGTCTGTCTCAATTTCAGGGACAGCTTCATCGATTTTCTCAAACACTTCCTCGGACGGCGCAATGTACCCGACGAGAGCGCCGGTGATGGAGTACTGTTCATCGCCCAACGATCGGAGGAGAAGTTCCTCATACTGGCGGGGACGCTCCGACAACGCATTGCGTGCGGCTGGTACCTCCGGAATATCGTCAATGGACTCAAGGTAGTACTCATCGACAATATCGGACAGGTTCCCACGAATATCCTCGAAGTGGGAGCGTGAGCCCTTATATACGACACCCGACTGATTCGTGTATTGGTCGCTGTCGTCGAAGAATACGATGTTGTTTTTCGCACAGTAGACTGCGAACTCGGCGAACAACCGATCCATCGTGATTTCACCGTCCGCGGATCCAATAATGTCGGTTAGGACCTCGCGGAACGAGTCGGATTCAACGTTCGATTGGAGATCGCGAGCTAAGCGGGCCGCCTTCTGTCGACCGTCAGAGAAGCACAGTACCTTACGCCCCTCGTTGGGGAACTCCTCTTTGAGTGGGTCGGTCGGCTGGATACCGAACATCGAGCGGACGCTGTGCGCGAATGGCTCCTCACCTTTGGTGACCAGATCTTCGACCTTCGTGTCGCCATTCGGACGGCGTCGTTCTTTGATTCCGCACGCCGGACATTGAGTCCAACTCCATGCACCGTCCTCGTCCGGCGGCTCTTCAGTCGGGACCTGAACCTCAATATGAGTGGTCGGCCCTTTGTCGTCTACGTGCCGATCATCAACAAGATGGCCGGAAGCAATCGAGAGGTTTCGTGAGGTCGTCGTCTCGGCGAGCGAGCGTCCGTGTTCGTGGTCTGGATTCGGGTCATCCCGAGGTTCCTCAACTAAGAGATGAAGCTCGTCCAAGTCCTCGCTGCTTTCAGGATCTGACCACAGGAACGTCGGCCCGCGGTCGTCGTCAGAGCGTCGATAGGCACGCAGATATGCTGCTCCACAGGTGCGGTGGCTAATCAGTTCGAAGACGCGACTGCCACATGACTCACAGGTCGTGTGCGGATTACTGTAGATGCGTCCGAGGAGGTCCTCACCCTCTGTTACCCGGCGGCCGCTGCATTCAGGATTGACACACGCATACTGGGCGGGGAGCCCTTTGAGGAACATATGTAGGCGCGTCGGAAGCAACGCCTGGTCCTCTCCCTGGCGGGCCTCGGTACAAAGATACAGAAGATTGCCCGTCGCCTCACGAGCCAGCTCCTGATCGATGTCCTCGAACAACACTTCGGCAAGCGCCGATAGGCGCAGCGGCTCTTCACGAAGATATTCGTGTGCTAACCTGAAGAGTGGGTCATCGACTAACTGGTCAGCAAGGTACGAACGGACCGATTCTACGTCATCACTTTCAAGAGGATCCCAGCCTCGTTCGCTCGCAACGTTGCGAATCTTCGATGGATCATCGAGTTGGTAGCCAACCCGCTCTAGGAGTTGCGCCGTGCGTTTCTCGCTCGGTTCTCCACCTTCGTACTCTACCTGCTCCCCGGTGATTACTGAGAAATCGTCCGGATCTCCGGTTGTGAGCTGGGCCGCAAATTCTGGGGCTGCTTCCTCTACGTTTTCGCCCATCGTCGCACTCGTGAGGATGAAGCGCACACGTTCGCGGGATATCCCGAGTTTCTGGAGCAAGCGGCTCAACAGCAGCGCAACCTCTGCTCCTTGGGCGCCTCGGTAGAGGTGAGCTTCGTCGAGGACGATATTCAGCTCGTTCTCTTCGTCCTCGGCCAGCCATTCACGGGTATCCTCAAAGAGGGGTTGTTCGATCGGCCGGAGTAGCATGTACTCCAGCATCGAGTAGTTCGTAATCAGGAGATCAGGCGTCCCGCCATGAGGGTTACTTCCATCACGAGTGTGCATCTCTTGACGCGTGAAGAGTTCCGTGTCGCCAGGTTGGGTACGAAAGTTTGTTTCTTTTGGTCTGTTATTATTATTCAAGAACCCTTCCAGATCCTTGGCTGGAATACGGCCTTTCTCTGCGAGTTGTTCGTAGAGGTCTGGCTGCTCTTCCTCTAACTCAACGTACCTTTTGATGACCGGCCTGACCAAATTATCGTTTTTGCTGGTGTCATACTCCCCGTGATAGGGTGTACGACTTGTGTACATCCCGAATTGTACCCGCCGACCCATGTAGTCCTCAAGTGTATCTGCTCCTTCCTCATCTCCGAAGAGGAGGCGCATCCGCGAGAGTTGATCCGCCACGAGAGCGTTCATTGGATAGAGAACTAATGTCCGTATCCCCCGTTGGTCAGCTGTCTCTCCTCGTGCTGCCTCTTGGGCGAGCTGGCCCAGTATTGAGTAGAGGAAAATCTCGGTTTTCCCGGACCCCGTTCCGGTGGATACGATGAGGTCGTCCTCGTCATTGAAGAACGATTGGAGAGCGTCGGCCTGGTGTTTGTACGGCGGATCGAAGATGTCGAGATCGTCGTCTTCGAGATTTTTCAGCAAATCGACAACTTCGTTCGGCAGGCCCAACTCTCTGAGGGGGTCTCCCGAAACATAGGTCGGTGTGGCCTCGACCCATGGTTCGGTGGCCGTCTCTCCCTCGTCCATCAGGGCACGACGTTCCTTGAGAAGCCGCGGATGATGGAGGTGGTAACGTGATTCGATGTACTGTTGAAGGTCGTTCTCGAGCTCTTCCGAGACTTCTTTGATTGATTTCATGTTATTTGTTGTCGATGATGGTCACGGGCAGTTCGTCAAAGACCTCTCGCACTGAATCAGCATCAGTGGCCGAAATTCGCCATTGAAGCTGATACGACGATGTTTCGAGCCACTCTGCTCCGACTGCGTACAGCCAACGCATCTGTGCCCGCGGCGGTGCAAAGTCACAACTCAATAAGACCTCCTCCTCATATCCGGTGAGTTCAACAGTCTGTGGGTCCTCAGCCATTGAGTCAAGGATTAGGCACGCATGCTTGCGGTATTTCGGTGAAATAGTGACGGCCCTGGTTTTGCCGTCGCCCGATTGAACCTTCAACTGGTAGGTATCGGCACCGTATTCGACTGGAACTCGCCACAAGCTGACCGCAGTTCCGTCTGCCTCTTCAATGACGAGCGGCTCACCATCTACGGTGAATCCATAGTACTGTCCAGTATATGGTGCCCAATCTTCTTCCGGTTCCCACGACTCCTGCGGTCGCTGTTCGATGTACTCACGTAGTGTGGCTGGCGTCGTAATCGGCGCCTCGTTCAGACCGATGTATTCGTCTTTAGATTGAACGGGGATTTCTCTCGAACGCAATTCTGCTTCACTGGTGTCAGTAAGAATCCGCGTTAACCCCCGAAATTCGATATCAAGACCGGATTCTATGAATACACGACTTGGATCCCCTGAAACGAGCACGGCCTCAGATTCGGAGATCATTACAGCTCGCGTCGGTGCTGGAGCATAGTACCCCTGTGAGAGTTGTATCACATCACCGAGGAACGTGATTGTGGGGCCGGTACGCTCTGTTAATGCTGCCCGGAACCACCCGACACCATCGGCTACTTCGTCGGTACCAGCCACTGGTTGTCCGAGAACAGCTGCCAGCTTATGGACAACCCAGTGGCGGATTGCGGTGATGTGTGCTTGTGGATACTGTTGGCCACCCGATTCAGCTTTCTCAGCAAGACCGAGTCGGATTGCTTCACCGACTATCGCGTCTCGGATACCGATTTCGGTCGATGGTAATTGGTCGCCACTCACGCCTGTAAACCGCGTAGCGAATGCACGAAACGGTTCTTGGCCTAATCCCGCGTGCTGAAGTTGCTGCATCCGAGTATCGTGCCCGGAATCTTCGATATCACCAACCGAATCATGGACCTTTGTCACTTTGCCAACTCCGCGGTCTCGGTGAAATCTAATGAGTTCTCCCTCGATTTTTTGTCCGATACGGGCTTTGCCTCCAGAGAAGTGGACAGGCACCCCGTCCACGTACGCGATGAGATTACTGCCATCGGTGTCATCTATAGTGGCCGTGAATGACTCTCCCTTTTTGATAGGGAGCTTGTCCCAGCGCTCGCGGAGAATATTGAAGCGAATCCTGTAGCGTTTCCCACGTGCTCTTGCGTTCAGGATCTCTGCATATCCCGGTTCGCGTCCGACAACATGTACTAAGTCGCCCTCGTCTGCTTGTACTGGTCCGAGTTCGACGAGTTCACCTCCGGCAACTGCGAGTCCGAGGCCGTACTCGTCGATCTTATCGATCTCTATGTAGGTTTGTTCTCCCTCTTGTGGAGGTTGGTCAGGAAGAAGACCGCTTACATGGCGTCGAATGTGATCTTTGTAATCGTCCGCGAGAACTTCCTCGGTCAGACAAAGTGCGAAATGTATCGATGTTCCAGCGACTGAATCTGCCCCGAGATACCGCAATCGAACTGAACGACCCGGTTCGCACGTGACTGGCCCAATATTAATCCCTTCCCCATCGTATTTGACGGTGCAAGTTCTCCGTTTCGTAATCTTGTCTACTTCCGCTGTAAACTCGTCACCGGGTTCCAGATTCATTGTTCCCCCTCCGGAAAGCAGATCGATATAGTTCCAATACCATTGAACCGGATCTCGAGTTCATTACAGCCGCTCTCTACCCAGTGGACGACCTCCGAGATAATGTCACTGATTGCTGTTACGTCTCGGCTGATTGTCGGACCGAGTGATGCGCCTTCAGCAAATGTAGCGATTACTTCCAGT
>Ga0136567_1000504_pt1 | contig 10312 bp, 14 predicted proteins | sample AntDeeMetagenom3_FD_104788 | JGI IMG/M metagenome (GOLD analysis project Ga0136567, IMG submission 104788) | Saline lake microbial communities from Deep lake, Antarctica - Metagenome #3 | ecosystem: Environmental > Aquatic > Non-marine Saline and Alkaline > Saline | place: Antarctica: Deep lake... | reverse complement strand
GCCGAATATCTCAAAGGCGTCAGCAGTCGATATGTTGGCGCGCTCAAGCGTCTCCAGGACGTTGGCCAGGCCGCGCGTCTCGATGTTCACGTCTGCGATCGTCAGGCCATACCCCGCCAGCGCCTTGGTTGCCTTCGGCGTGACCTTGGTGAGCTGGCGGATGACGCCCTGAAAGCCGGTGCCGGCGCGGCTTGCCTGAATGCCGGCGTCAGACATTGTACCGATGGCGGCGGCAGTCTCTTCGATGCTGATGCCGGCAGCGGCGGCTAGTGGCGCTGCCGTGGACAGCGCCTGCCCGAGCTGCGTGATATTGGTGTTCGACCCGGCAGCGGTTGCCGCAAGCACGTCATTGACGCGGGAAAGCTCAGCGACCTCAAGCTGCATGCCGCCCAGTACGTTCGAAGCAATATCGGCGGCCTGAGCCAAGCCCATCTGACCAGCAGCCGCCAGGTCCAATATCCCCGGCGTAGCAGACAGAACTTCGTTGACCTCAAACCCAGCCTGAGCCAAGAACCGTTGTGCATCGCCTGCCTGCTTAGCGCTAAAAACCGACGTGGCACCAAGCGTACGCGCCTGCTTCTCAAGGCTGGCCATCTGCTTTTCAGTGGCGCTGGACACGGCCTTCAGGCCAAGCATAGAGTCCTGAAATGCGGCAGTCTCGCTGATGATCTTCTTGAACCCCACGCCGGCGGCAGCGATAGTTACCAGCTTCAAGGCTCCAGCCAGCTTTCCCATTGCGGCTGTGGTGGACCTACCGCGACGCTCGACGCGATCTAGCTGCCCATCGAAGCGCCGCAGCGACCGTTCACCTGTGCGGCTGTCGACTGTCAGCTCTAACCTACTTTGAAACGGCATTATCTATTTCTCCACCAGTCCAGCCAAGTATCATCAAGTGTGGGGATGACCCCCACAACTTCATGAGGCTGAGCAGGAAGATTGAGTCTATCCACAAATTCCAAACAATCCAGGAGGGAAATGGGTAGAGGTTGTGCTTGAGTGTATGGCCTCTCCCGATTGACCATCCAAAATAAATAATTCCAAAACTGGGATCTATCATCCTCCTCAGGAGGGACAAACTCCTTCCTCAGAGATTTGAAAACAAGACCCATCTTCTGAGTTTTCCCACCGTGTTCTAAATAGAACTTTAGGAGGTCAGAGGCTTTTTTGCTTCTCGACTTACCTCATCCCGATCAAACCTATCCATCTCATTGGCTTTGGAAAGCACGAACTCGATTAGGGGAGGATGCCCGTCAAGAGTCGCCGCTGCGGCCTCAATATCATAGAGGAGGGGCTCCCCGCAATCATCCACTACCTCCTTCCAATCCCGAAGAATTCCCTCCGCAATGGCCAAACAAAGTTTCTCTTGTTCCGCCTTGGCGGGGACAATCCCGCCGTCGTATTTCTTGGAATGCTCCTTATCCAATCTACGTTTGGCATCCAAGAATATGTGATTACCAGCCTTGGCTATCTTAAATTGACCACCTTGAAACTCTTCCCAAACCCCTTCTACGAACTTATCTGAGTCATACTGCTTCGCGTTAAATGACATCTTCTACTCCATTATGCCAAAGCCCGAACCACTTTAACCGGGGTGATTTTGGCTGTAAGGTTAAGGGTGACTTGGACAATATCGGTATTGCCTCCATCGGGGAGAGGACCATCCAGTTCGGCCTCGGGAACCTCGAAGGTGTAGGTGTTACCTGCGGAATCATTAAGGGGAAAAGAAAGCTTTACAGCTTCCCTGGTCATCATTTTTTTCCAGATAAGGTAGGAGTCATTCGCCCAAGCCAGGGTCACAGATCCAGTGATAATAGCTTGGGTGGCAATCAGATTACCTGGACCGAGCAATCCCAGACACCTTTGAGCTTGAAGGCTGTTATTGATGTCCAAACTCATAGCCGAAATACAGGCCTGACCAGTCATAACAACATCGTCAATCTCCACATCCCCTACGCTGGTCGCAGATCCCATAATCGTAGTAGTAGTCGGAATTACTACCGTTCCACCAGCGGTAGGATCAGTAACCCCGTCAGAGAACCCCATTCCCATGCAGGTAAAGGTTCCGTTGACCTTCCCCTCTTCGGGAATTGTCAGAGTGAACTGTGAAATATGAACACCGGTGAAGGTAGTCCATACATCTACATCTTTATACCCTTTAACCACCGAGAATGACTGGCGGGCTTCTCCAATCTCCAGAGTATCTTCTCCAACTGCCGGGGTATCCGACTGCCAAGTACCATAGAACGCGGCCGCCAAAAGTTCATCAAAAGTAGTAGCCGAGAACTCATAGTTGAGATCTCCACTGTAATCTTGAGAAGTGATGATGGAACCTGAGGCCATCCTATCGGGACGAATCTCGTTGGATTGTTCCGTCCCCACTTGGGGTGAAAGTGTATTGCCCGTCAGACGAAGCGTCTGCCAACTGGGGGCAGCTGGAGTCTCTCCAGGGGTTGTTTCGGGGGTGATGAATGTAACAATTCGAGCACCAGAACTCATGATCTTATACCTCTATATGGTCAATTATCGTCGTTATCCAGCTCGGAAGGGCGTGCTCACGAGATACATGTACCAGCCGTCGGTGGGGCCCACTCTCTGAACACTGACTGCCTGCGTTTCAAGATCGCCATCTAAATAGTATTCCCAGTGTTCGGCCAGCGAGTCGGCGATTACGGCGGCAGGGCGGGAGCCGCTATGCTCAGGCGTGAAAACCTGGATGTCAATTATCCCCGTGCGGCGAACACAAGGCGCGGAGCCGATACCAGCGGTAATGCTTGCGCCGTGGTTAATCGTAAGCCGGCACCAAGTCTCATTGGCGCTGATGGCGGCCTGTAGCGCCGCCCCCTTTGGCACGCCATCAATATCCAGCGGTGCGTCTTGCCAATCAGTCGCGTGGACCTCAACCGCCGCACGAATATCCTCGAATCCCATCATCGCCTGGCGTACTCCTCAGCGTTGTTAGCTGCCAGTCGGAAGATGCCGTGCGGTGCCTGATTAGAGTGTCCGTACTCCAGCGCCTCACCATACGGCGTAGTGTTGACGACATAGAACACATCACCGTATTTCAATGATGCCATGGCAAGCCGGGCGTTGGCCAGCGTTGCGCTGCGTGATACGTCGCGCTTGCTCTCGTCGAAGCTCTCGTCGGGTTTGTTGATCGAGAAGTTGTTGTTGCTGAGGAAGCGGCTGGTGTCTATCGGCGACCCATAGATAACGCCGCGCGCATGATGCTCAGCCATATCAACCAGGCGTGCCAGCTCTTCCTCACGCACCATGTCAGTGAATCCGGACAGCGGCCTGCTCCATCCATTGGCCATCAGTTAACCCTCAGTCGAACGGAAAGCGTGGCTTCTAGCGGGTCAGGCTTCACCGACATAACCCGTGCAGTGATACCGCTATCCAGCGTGAGCGTGTCATCTACTTCAGGATACTCGGTCGTGACGTTGGCGAGAATACCGATCTTGAGGTCAGCGCTATCGAGGTCGATAGTCTCAAGCTCAGCAAACGTAAAGGCGTCCTGCCAGTAGCTCCCGATGTAGTTGGTCACGGTGTTGGTGGTGGTGCCGGTTGCTGGGTCGTAACTCCCCGGCACTATGCGCTTAGCGCTAAAGGTGTGATACGCCTGGCCCAGCTCTTCATCGTTCGAGAATGCCTCGGCAAGCTCCGTCTGGATATCACTACGCGAGCCCATAGATGTCACCATAGCCGACCGTGATCCCCATCGGGAGAGCCTGATAAGCCGCCACTAGCGCAAGGGCGAACTGCACGCGTGCTGGCAGGACGCTTGAGCCGGAGGTTTCGGCATACGACTTTTCAACCGATGCACTGCCAGCCTTGACCTTCTTGCTGGTCATCTCGCCCTCGGTGCTTTGGGCGTAGAGAAGGTCATCTGCCGCTGCTGCCGCCAGTTCTGATCCAGCGAGAATAATGTCATCCGGTACTGGGTCCGGCAGTCGCACATGCAGCGCCGATAAGTAGGCGTTCGCCATGGCGACGTATCGCGCCTTGTCAGGCTCGAGCGCCCAGCCTGTTCCCAGCGTATCGTCAACGTCGGTGATCGTTACGTACTGCGCCATGGCGAATCCTCAATAAGTAGGGGCCGCAGCCCCCGGTTCAGTCTGCCTTTCGACCAGTCTTTGTGGACGGGCTCACCCCCTGCGTCTTCTCGCTGACCTTGGCGGACGGGCTTGCCTCAGCCTTGACGAGCACGCCTTTACGAACAAGGTGCTCGATACCGGGGGTTGTATCAGGGACGTTGAGCGTCTGGCCAGGGGCGGCAAACTGCCCGCCCGCGTTGACTACGCCCAGGCTCTTGTTGACGTATGTGGCCATATCACACTCCGTCCGATTTAGTCAGTGCCAACGGGCGATAGATGGCAACGCCGGACGTTTTGGCGATGCAGTCGATCACCATCTCGAGGTTGCGCTTTTCCGCCGGCAGCTGCTCGAACGGGCGCGGAATCTCGATGCTCAGGTTATCCACGTCGCGATCATACATGATCGTGGTAGAGGCCCCTTCAGCGCCCTCAAGCTCGGTTGAAGCCAGCATGGTAACGCCCGGGTGGATAGACGTGAATGCCTGCCACACGGTCTGGCTGTCGTTGCTGTTGACACGGGTAGACACCAGCACGGAGCGCCGAGTCGGAGCGATGGCTAGTGTGTTCGGCGTGTGGTTGTCGAATGACTGCACCGCAACCGCGTCGTACATCGCCAGTAGGTCAGAAAGCATTTGCTGGCCGGTCGTGGTGCTGCCCGTCCAGCTGCCGGTGATCGAGGTGGTACCCAGGTTCGGGTGGTTGGTGATGCCGCTGAAGCCATGCAGCGTATCGCCGACCAGCGCCACCCGGTTGATGAGCTGGTCGATAGCACGTCGGGCCACGCGGCCTTTGCGCTCGGGCAGATTGGTGCCCATGGCGTTAGCCAGGCGCATTTCGTCGAGGCTGTAGCCGTAGGCGTCGCCCATCGACTTGAGCTTCAGGGTTTCTTCCGTGCCCATCACGTCGACACGTGGCAGGTCATCAGCGTAGTTGCTGATGAACTTGGCCATACCCACCTCATCAAAAGTCCGATAGGTGAACGACTCCGCCCACTCAGGCACTTCGGTGGACACTGGCACCAGCTGCAGGCCGGTCATGCTCGGCGTTTCCACCTCGTAGATGCGGGTTTTCACGTAGTCGAGCTGACGGGCGAGGAAGATTCCTTCGTCTTGGCGCTCGATACCCAGGCGCTCACCACCTTCCATGATGGCTGCGAGGTCGCCCGCGTCGTAGTTCATGTGCTGATTCATGTGGTAATCCTTACGCCAGGGGCGAGTGCAGTTCGACAAGCGCCAGAGTGGTGTTGTCGTTCATGGTTTCTTTGCCGCTGCGGAACACAGCGTTCGGGTAGGCGGTGCCGGAGGCGGTGTCTTGGAATGCGCCAGCGGCAGTAATATCAACAGCGCCGCCGTCGGTTACAGTGCCGTCAACAACCACCCACGCGAGGCCGCGAGTCAGCACTGAAACATCGTCGTACTGTACGTAGCCATCGGTGCGAGTGTGCGTGTGTAGTGCCACGCCCACGATGCCGGCGGTTCCTGCGCCTGCGACAACTGCGCCATCGACATTCTTGCCTACAGCCACGCCGAACGGCACAGCCGCACCGGCGGGGAATGACTCGACGCGGTCGAAGCCGGCATCAGCCTTGAGCCCTGCGAATGCTTTGTCCATTGGATAGCTCATTTTGCGTTCTCCACGGTCTCGCCACGCATGCGGGCGGCCATTTTCTGTCGTGCGGATTTAGCGCTAGCTTGGGGCGCGGCGTCTTTGCGGTTGCCACCGGCTGCTTCGCGTTGGTTGGCGGCGTCATCGTGGCGCTTTTCACCGTCGGCAGCAGCCAGGTCAAAGGCGGCGTCAATGTAGGCGTCGGATTTCTCTGCCAGGTCGGCAGAGTCGCCACGAATGGCGCCGATCACGGCGGTTTTGATATCGCGGTCCTTGGCATCCTGCTTGACCTCTACGCTGTGCGTCTTGGCTACCGCTTCCAGCTTAAGGCGGGCGCGGGCAGACTCAACTGCGTCCTGCTTCACCTGCTCCACCTGCTTTTCGGCGTCGGCCTTGGCCTTGTCGGCAGCATCAGCGCGGGCAGATTCAGCGTCGGCTTTGTCTTGTGCGGTTTTCAGGTCAGCGCGAGACTGGCTATACGCCTGCGCCACTTCGGGGGCGGCGTCGTATTCGATGCCGCTGTCGAGACGGACTTTATCCATGGTTGGATATACCTCTTTGTCGTCATTGAGTGTTGCGGCATCAGCCGCGTCTAAGTTGAGGCGGGCGTTACCGGCCCGGCCCGAAGGCACAACCGCTAGATGGTTCACGCGGATGTTGGTTTGAATGGCATCGTAACGCTCCCCGTTAAACTCGCCAGTTTCTTCGATCAGGTCTACCTTATACCCAACAGAGAGCTCTTTCCAGCCATCTTGCTTGATAACGCGCGGGTCATGAATCACGATATCGCTTATCACGTTGTCGCTGTCTTGTCGGCCGATGGTGGTGACCGTTCCAATCTGGTGGCCGCTGACGTTACTCGCGTTGACGTTGCCGGGGTGGCCTTTGGTGACGGGCTTGTTGCGGTAGCTGGCCAGCGAGTCGGCGTTGAACACGTCATCGGCACGGCGTAGCTCACTGCGTTCATTGCCCTTTCCGTCAAGGTACTTAAACACGCCGATACGCGTTAGTACCGGTGAGTCTTCCAGATACCCGTTTTCATCATATCGCGCCTTTAGCACTACGCGATCGTATCGGTTAACAGTCATTGGAGTTTCGCCTCGTCGCGGGGTGGGAACACCGGCTCAGGGTAGCAGCGGCAGTGAATGGGCTGGCCCGGGTGCCCGTCGCTTGGCGGGTCGGACCACTTGAACGTTTTTCCTTCGCGTGCCCGGTGCTCCGGCCTTTCCCTATCATCCATGATTCCGCGCCATTTGTATTCTTTAACGCCGATAGCCTGAAGCCGGGTCTTAGCTAACTGGCTGTGCAGCTTGCCCACCTGGTCATTGGCAATAAGCTGGGCGCGTTTGACGGGTACGTCATAGGTGCCCTTGATAATAGCAGACAAATCAGTGGCAGATTTTCCGCTGTTCACTGCGCGGACTATCGTCCCCTGCAAATCCTCAACATAGCGCTCGGGTATGGTTTTGATCAACTTGAGGTTCTCCCGTTCCCATGCAAGGAGTATATCATCCAGCCAAGGTTCCGCACCACCATATGCCTCACCGTACTGTGACTTGGTGATCCTGCTTATCTGGCGAGCACTGTTCTGGCTTACGTCTTTGGCGATAGCAGAGATTGATGAGCCGGCGGTTAGCCGGTTTTTTCCGATAACGGCAGCTAGCTGTTCCTCTTGCACGCTGGTCACAATGCCAAGCGTTTCTTCCAGCAACCGCTCCAGCATCTCTATCCACGATTCCTCATCAGCACGGGCCCCGGCGGCGTCGGGGCGGTATCGCTGCGCCAGCTCTACGATGCGCGGCACCTCGGGTATCAGGATATCGTTGCTGGCTTTCTGCAGGCGGCGGGCGTAGCGCTTCAGCGCCTTTTCGTAGCGCTTGCGAGTACCGACCGGCTCCTGCAATTTAATCGCCATCGCCTATCTCCATCCCGTACAGCCCATCACGTGCCAGCTGATCGCGGACTTCATCGCCGGTAACGGTGCCGGTGTCCAGGTCTATCATGCGGCTATCGGCTTCGGCTTTCATCGCCTGGGCGTTCTTGAGGCGCGTATCAGCCTGCTGTGCATCAGTGGGCGTCCAGAGCGACGGCCATTCGACTGACCACTTGTCGGGGGCGTTGATACCGCGCTGGCGGGTAATGGCGTCAACCAGGCGAACGATGGCGGGCTGTGCCGACGTGCGCTGGATTCCCTCGCACATGTCATACAACCCCTCAAGATCACCCTCGCCGGTGCTATTCAGGCCGCCGGAAGAGCGGCCGAACAGGCTGGTAACGGGAATGCCTGAATCGGCGGACACGGCTATCTGGAACTCGCCAATCAGCTCGCGAATGCCGGACAGGCCCTGGTCGTAGACCGTGTAGTCATCCTCGGCATCCACTGCCACGCCGTTCATCAAGCTACGCACGTCATCCACCAGGTCGACACGCTTGCGAACCAAGTCTTCCTGCCCGTTCTGGATCAGCTCGGCCAGGCCAGACATCTTGTGCACTGCTTGTTGCTTACGCTTGAGCACTTCCATCGACAGGCGTAGCGACTCGCGATAACGGCTGATCGTATCGAATGATGCATCGGCGGCGGAGCGGCCCTGCCACGGCACCCTGGCGCTCATCTTCATGCGCGTCGGCAGGCTCTCGCCGCGCACAGGTAGCAAACGGGACTCGTGGACAATGAAGTACGCCTGACTTTGCTGCCCGCCCACGTTGGCCGGGCGTACTTGGTAAAACTCAGGCTGGCCGTAGCTGGATAGCGTCGGGTCGTTGTAATAGCCGCCCGGCGCCACGGTTAACTGGTGCAGCTCGATGACATTGATCTCATTCAGCTTGCCGATGGTGTCGGGCAGCGGGTCGGATAGCATGCCAGTGTCAGTCAGTAGCAGCAAGGCAGAACCGCCATCAAGACGGGCCCAGCGCAGCGCCTCGGACATATTGCCCACCAGGTCGATACGCTCAAGCTCAGACTCGATGATACGCTCGTCATCGCCGTCGATGTTAACGCCACGCGACATTGCCACATCGGCCGGAACGTCAATCACCCGCGCCTCAATGCCGCCGCGCGCGTACTGCTCGGCGGGGTCGATAGCAAAACTGCGCCGGCGGCTATTGCCTATCAGCGCGGAGCGGTATCCATCTTCTTTGTATGTTGGCATTCGCTGCTCCTGTTAGCTGGATAGGGCTGCAAAGCGTTTTGCGTGATCGTTATTGCGGATGAGCGGCGCCAATGCGTAGCGCACTGCGTCCCAGCGGTGGTTGTTCGTGTCTTCAATTTTGGGGAGGATGTCGCCGCTGCGCTTATCAGTCTTGTAGCTATACAAACGCGCCTCCTCCTGCATGTCTCTGCACTGGGCGTGGATAACGATATCATCATACGCTTTTATATGCTCAACACCATCCTCGACACTTCCCGGCCATTTCTTCACGCCGACTATGCGCGGCAAGCCGTGGCGTCGTAGGTAGCTGATAGACTCTGGGCGAGCCGAGTCAGCGCGGATAGCATACCGCCCGGCCTCCGGCTCGTGGCCTTTTATGTATTTGGCGGTATCGTCCAGCTCAAGCCCCGCTCGGCCGCAATCTTGGTCTATGTACAGCGTGTTGTCGTTAACCCAGCAGCGCACAAACGCCGTAGGGTCGGCGGCAAAGCCAAAGTCCAGCCCCTGATATGGCCCATCCCACGACCCGCATGGCTCGAACTCGTCAACACGCCACTTGCCGGCAAATATCTGTGCTTCAGATTTCGTGTTATAGCCGCCCAGCCAGATATGAACAAACTTCTCATAGTCAACGCGGCGTTGCCATTCGGCCTGCTTGCTCATTACATCAGGGCACCAGGGGTTTTCTGTATAGTTTGCGTGTACCAGAATGGCGTCGGGGTTGTCGTTGAATAGCCTCTCTACAGGATCATCATCTTGCTCGGGGTTCCACGAGAACCACAATTCACTGCCAGGCTTTCTGATTGTTGGGACCAACAGTTCTATGGATCGGTGGCTAAGGCTCTGCGCCTCTTCACACCAGGCTAGGTCAAAACCTTCAAGGGATTTAATTGAGTCCGCTGTGTGATCTTGAAGCCCTTCGAATATGATAATACCCTTTGCGCCTATGCGCCGGATCTCCGTCAGGGTTATATCGAACAGGTGAGACACGCCAAGCGCTGAAATCTTGTCCTCGACCAACTTCTTCGCGGAAAACTTGAGTGACCTCTGAATCTCTCGAACGCACACGGTCTGGTAATCTGGATGCCTCACGTGCTCTTCAACTAGCATTTCTGCCATGAAGTGACTTTTCCCCGACGCCCTCCCACCTTTTGCGCCCTTGATCCGGTTTGTCTTAAGTAAAGGGACAGCCCATCTAGGTGTCTGTATTTGCAACGTCGATAATGACACGCTCAATCTTCCCTATTGTTTCACCGTTGCTCGTGTGGTCGATGTTGGTTGACTCCCTCCACCCCGCCTGGGTCTTCATCCAAAATATCATAGCCGAGGTGTCGCCGGCCTTGGCTTTGTTGAACAGCGCCCCGCCAATGGTAGCGTTGGCTTTTGCTTTGGCCAGGTCCAACTCATCTCGGTAATACTTGCGCAGGGTCTTCTCGTCGATGTCCAGCACACGGGCAATATCTG
>Ga0136567_1000500_pt1 | contig 10329 bp, 10 predicted proteins | sample AntDeeMetagenom3_FD_104788 | JGI IMG/M metagenome (GOLD analysis project Ga0136567, IMG submission 104788) | Saline lake microbial communities from Deep lake, Antarctica - Metagenome #3 | ecosystem: Environmental > Aquatic > Non-marine Saline and Alkaline > Saline | place: Antarctica: Deep lake... | reverse complement strand
TACTGTGAATCGTTGCCGACGGCGATGATGATGTGGTCCTTGTTGCCGTCCGGGGTGGGTGCGACCTCGAACACCTGGTAGGGCACGATGTTCTGGTGCGCATTGCCCGCACGCCCCGGCACCTTGCCGCTGACCAGGTAGTTGGCGCCCAGGTTGGCCAGCATCGCCACCTGCGTGTCCAGCAGCGCCATGTCCACCTGCTGGCCCTCACCGGTTTTTTCGGCATGGCGCAGCGCGGCAAGAATCGCCACCGTCGCGTACATGCCGGTCATCAGGTCAGACACCGCCACGCCGACCTTCTGCGGCCCGCCGCCCAGGTCGTCACGCTCGCCCGTCACACTCATCAGCCCGCCCATGCCCTGGATCGCGTAGTCATAACCCGCGCGTTCGGCATACGGCCCGGTCTGGCCAAAGCCGGTGACCGAGCAGTACACCAGCTTGGGGTTGATGGCCTTGAGCGAGGCATAGTCCAGCCCATACCGCGCCATATCGCCGACCTTGAAGTTCTCGACAAACACATCGCAGTGCGCCACCAGCTCGCGGATCAGCGCCGCGCCTTCGGGTTTGGCGATGTCGCAGGTCAGCGAACGTTTGTTGCGGTTGGTGCCGAGGTAATAGGCAGCCTCCTGCGTCTCCTGGCCCTGCGCGTCTGTCAGGAAGGGCGGACCCCAGGTGCGCGTGTCGTCACCGGTGCCCGGGCGTTCTATCTTGATGACGTCGGCGCCCAGGTCGGCCAGCGTTTGGGTACACCAGGGGCCCGCGAGCACTCGGGAGAGGTCGAGGATGCGAATGCCGTCTAGGGAGTTCATGGGGGCATTTTGCCTTGGTGGGGGAGGAAGCTGGCAGCGGACTGAGTGCGGTTGGTGGCGCTAAAAAGCCACACCTCCTCCGATTGGGGGACGGACTGAATGCGATAGATGCCTAAAATTCCCTGGTAGTTTCTCTTGGGTTTGGCGGCTTCATTTATATCTGTATAAATCTGACCCAATTTCTCGTAAGCCAATGCTGGTGGCTGTTCCAAGAATTACATGCCCACGTTGTACCGCAAGGTTTGCGGAATACATTTTTTAGATTCTTCGAGACCACGCTATGTCACGAAACGGCCAAGGCGGAACGCAGAAGTGGTGCCCGAACTGCGAGTCCATTCAAGTCTGCACGGCGGTGAATCCGAGCCAACTTGGTGAACAGTCGGGCCAACGATGGTACAAGCCAGATCACGCAGACATTCAATGGTTTCGGCGCGGCCTCATCTGCCAGCAATGCCAAAATGAATGGCTCACCGCTGAAGTTGAAGAGCGATTCTTGAGCGAGCTTGTCGAGCTTCGAGATGCCTTAAAGGAGATCAAAACACACGCCGAAGCCTACGTGAAGGAATCCCAAAAGGCTGGGCAGTCGCTAACGAAGCTATCTTCCTCGCTGAGCGTTCTGAGAGCATTGAAGGTATACAGGGACCAAAAGTAGTCGCGGGAAAGAAGCTAACCCGCTAGTCGACACGGACGCCAAGGCTTCCACTCCCTTCGGTCGCTCCGGCCGGCGGGCGACGATCACAAGCACACTAGACCTCACAAACCACCAACACCGGATCGCAACAGATGGACCTATCAATCCGCGAAATTCTCGACACCGTTCTAAGAGGCCAGATTCGAATACCCGCATTTCAGCGCGGGTTCGTATGGGAGCCTGATCGCGTGGCCTACCTGATGGATAGCATCTACAAAGGATTTCCGTTTGGATCACTGCTCTTCTGGCGCACCAAAGAACAACTCAAATCCGAGCGATCTCTTGGACCGTTTTCGCTGCCGCCTCCGGCTGAAGACTATCCAGTGGACTACGTGCTTGATGGGCAGCAACGCATTACTTCCATCTTCGGTGTCTTCCAAACCCAGCTTCAGCGTCCTCCCGGCGACAACTGGCAAGATATCTACTTTGATCACACAGCCGACAAGTCCGCTCAGGAGCCGCTTTTCTTTGCGCTCTCCCCCACGGAGGTCGATGCCAAGAAGCATTTCCCGCTGCGCACTCTCTTCGATACAACTGCTTATCGAAAGGCTACCGCTGGTTTCGATGAAGCTCTTGCCAAAAAAATAGACGACATGCAGACAGTCTTCAAGGAAGTTCGCATACCGGTTCAGCAGTTCCGGACCGAAGACAAAGCGACCGTCGCAATCATCTTCGAGCGAGTCAATAGGCAAGGTGTTCCACTTGACACGCTACAACTTCTCTCCGCTTGGACGTGGAGTGACGATTTTCAATTACAGGGGCAGTTTGGCGAACTCGCGGAGCAGTTGGAACCGTTCGGCTTCGGCAACATGGCTGATGACTCCAACCTCATCTTGCGTTGTTGCTCTGCCATCTTGGGTGGGGACGCATCTCCCGAATCACTGATGTCACTAACGGGGCAGAACGTTAGAGCGCGCTTTCAGGAGGTGCTGAATGGCATACGAGGCGCTGTTGATTACGTTCGCTCCAATTTCCAAGTTCACTCACTCGGGAATCTGCCCTATGCCAACCTTCTTGTTCCGCTTTCCACTTTCTTCTCTGTGGATGGCAACAAGGAAATCAAGTACACCGATCATCAGCGTGCCGTGATTAACAAGTGGTTTTGGCGGGCCTGCTTCGCAAAACGATATAGCAGTGGCCTTCTGCGCAACCTGAACGCCGATGTTGACGAGATACGAAAACTTCGTGCTGGCAAGCCATCAAACTTGGGCGGCTTCGCAATGCAACTTTCGGATGACGTATTTACATCCAACATCTTCACCATCGGCACTGTCAACACAAATGCGCTCGTTCTACTGCTAGCCCACCAGAAGCCTCTGAGTTTCGTATCGGGCGCACCAATTGACTTGGGCGAGAAGCTTCGCCAGAGTAATCGGGCAGAGTTCCATCACCTGATGCCAAAAGCATTTGTTCAATCCTCGGCGCAACTCGCATACAGCCCGAATTGCCTGGCCAACTTTGCCTTTATTTCACGCGCTGACAATCGCATTCTTGGCGGCGTGCCCCCCAGCAACTACCGACAGCACATGCCAGCGGATTCTGCGGCGATCTTCGAACGCGCTTTGTGCCCAGAGGCAGAGTTGATGAACGATAACCTCGAATCTTTTATCAAGGCGCGCGCGGCAGTACTCAGATCAGCCGCAGAGGCTCTGTGCGTGTAAGGTCTAACCCTACAATCAAGAGGCTGCCACCCGGCAAGCTGGGTGCCGCCTCTTATCTCAAACGTTAGAGATCGTGACAGCGCCCTACAAAAGCGATGTCGATAGGTTCATCGCCCATTTCAAAGGCGAGATGGAGTCTGTGGGGAACGTGGTCTCACCGTTCCATCGAAAGATTCTGTACGCGACAGCGCTCGACTCTCTCGCGCGGGCGGCCTATGGTTCTGGAGGAAACAGAGATCGGCTAACGCGATTGATTCGGGAAATTTCAGGATGGGAAGATTCTGAACGCGTAAGTCTTCCGCAGCTTCAGCTGAAGCTCCGGTCGGCTGGCCTATTTCGACGAAGGCTGTACCGGCAAGTGTCATTGAGCCTGAAGTCATGGGGCGAAGGTGTGCGGGTGGGGCTCAAACATTCGCCCAATGTTTACGAGCTTTCACCCGTCGCCGACGCTGCTGAAATGAAATTCATTGAGGACGCCCGCTATTCCGAACTCCTCTACACCTACCGAAACAACCTCGTGCACGAGTTCCGGGAGCCTGGCTATGGTTGGGATGTATCTGGCACGGCAGAACGCCCCTTCTACATGTCTTACTTAGGTAGGGAGCCTCAATGGGAGCTAACGTTTCCGGTCCGTTTCTTTGGCGATCTGGTAGCCGGCACAATCGATGGTCTGAGAGCCCATCTGCTGGCGAAGAAGATCGATCCTTACAGGAACTTTGACTTTGGCTCAATGTGGAGGGGTAAATGATCTCTAGCTGGTCAATCGACCCGGATGGCCAGGTGCAGGCAGCTGCGTTGCGGCGAGACAGCGCCGCCAGTCATCCCTAACACTCACAGCTTCTGACCCCAATAGATTAGAGCGTTCGTCACGAGGCAGGGCAGAGTCGGCGCACAGAATCAATTTTTGGGCAAGTCGCTTTTATGCCTAACCTGTGTGGTCACGCCTGCGGTTCAGGAGTCAGGCCGGAGCGCTTTGTCGTTAACAGGCATTCAGTGAGCCCTAGACTCAAGCTGCTTCATCTCACAACCCACAAGGAACACATCATGCGCAATTTCTCCGGCAAAGCCCCGACCTTCGTCGTGTGGGTGATTTCTCTGGTGCTATTTATTGTTGCCCTGCTCGCACAGTTTGGCGTGGTCCGCCTGGGCGCGCCGATCGCGACCTGGTCGTGGATCATTGGTTTCGGCCTGCTGCTGATTGCCTGCCGGGTGAAAGGTCTCTAGCCTGCGTCTAGTAGGACGTGCCAGGGTGCAGGCACCCCGGCACATCAGCATCAATACGTCTTGTACGGCAAAAACTTGCCCGACAACACCACATTCACGCGGTCACCCTTGGGGTCGGGCGTGCGCACGATGTCCATCGAGAAATCGATCGCGCTCATGATGCCGTCGCCGAACTCTTCGTGGATCAGTTCCTTGATGGTGGTTCCGTAGACGCTCACGATTTCGTACCAGCGGTAGATCAGCGGGTCGGTCGGCACCGGCGTGGGCAATGAACCCTTGTAAGGCACGACTTGCAGCCACTTCTGCTCTTCGGCGTTCAGGCCGAAAATTTTGCCGATGATCTTTGCCTGCTTGTCATCGAAGGTCATCTGGCCCAGGCAGCCGGCGGTGACCCACTCCTTGCTGAGGCCGACCTTTTTGGCGACCGACTCCCAGGTCAGGCCCTTGGATACCTTGACGGTGATGATTTTTTCGGTGACGTCGTTGCGGTTCATGCGTGTTGCTCCTGTGTTTGAAAAATAAAAGGCGAAAGAAAAGTGAGGTCAGGGCGCGACCGGGCGCGGCCAGTGGAATTTGCGGTCGGCGGCCTTGATCGGCACATCGTTGATGCTGGCCTCGCGGCGGCGCATCAGGCCGAGCGCGTCGAACTCCCACTGTTCGTTGCCGTGGGAGCGGAACCAGAAGCCCGCGTCGTCATGCCATTCGTACTCGAAGCGCACCGAGATGCGGTTGTCCGTAAAGGCCCAGAGTTCCTTCTTGAGCCGGTAGTCCAGTTCCTTCGCCCACTTGCGTTTGAGAAACTCGCGAATCATGGGCCGGCCCGAGAAGAAGTCGGCGCGGTTGCGCCAGACCGAGTCTTCGGTATAGGCCAGCGCCACGCGGTCCGGGTCGCAGCTGTTCCAGGCGTCTTCGGCCTTCTGCACCTTTTCTTTCGCGGTTTCCAGCGTGAAGGGCGGCAGCGGCGGGCGGGCTTGTTCTGCAGTGCTCATGCGACGGCTTTCAGGGTGACGGAAGGCGGTGTGTCGGCCAGCGCGCCGCGCCCGGGTTCCACCGTCGGCGGGTGTGCCGGCGCCTTGCCGTGCGACAAATCCTTGGAGCGCGCCACCAGGAAATCGACCAGGTGGTTGCGCAGCGGGTAGTACTGCGGGTCGTGGTGCACGGTGGCGCGCTGGCGGTCGCGCGGCATGGTGTTGCGCACGATCTCGGCCACACGCGCCTGCGGGCCGTTGCTCATCAAGAGGATCTTGTCGGCCAGCAGCACGGCTTCGTCCACGTCGTGCGTGATCATGAAGACGGTCTGGTGCGTCTCGCGCACGATGGCCAGCAGCTCGTCCTGGATGGTTCCGCGGGTCAGCGCGTCGAGCGCGCCGAAAGGCTCGTCGAGCAGCAGCATCTTGGGTTCGATCGCAAAGGCGCGCGCAATGCCCACGCGCTGCTTCATGCCGCCGGACAGCGCCGAAGGTTTTTTGTCGATGGCGCCCGACAGGCCGACCAGGTCCACGTATTTTTTGACATGGGTATCGACCTGGGCGCTGGTCCAATCCGGCCACTTGGAGCGCACCGCAAAGGCGATGTTCTTGCGCACGGTGAGCCAGGGCATGAGCGCATGGCCCTGGAAGACAACGCCGCGCTCCAGGCTGGGGCCGGCGACCTCGCGGCCGTCCATGAAGACATGGCCGGCGCTGGCGCTTTCCAGGCCCGCCAGCACATTGAGGATGGTGGTCTTGCCGCAGCCCGAGTGGCCGATGATGCAGACAAACTCGCCACGCGCGATGCTGAAGTTGACATTGTCGAACACCGGCTCGCTGGTGCCGGGGTAGGACTTGGCCAGGCCCTCGACCTGCAGGAAGGGGCGGCCCGGCGTGGCGTCGGTTGCGGGTTTATTCAGCATAGGTCACCCACTTCTGCAACTGCGCAAACATCAGGTCCAGCAACATGCCCATCACGCCGATGACCACGATGGCAAAAATCACGTTGGTCAGCGAGAGGTTGTTCCATTCGTTCCAGACAAAGTAGCCGATGCCGGTGCCGCCCACCAGCATCTCGGCGGCAACGATGACCAGCCAGGCGATGCCCATGGAAATCCGCATGCCGGTCAGGATGGTCGGCGCGGCAGCCGGCAGGATGACCAGGAAGGCCTTGCGCAGCGGATCGACTTCCAGCGTCTTGGCGACATTGAGCCATTCGCGCTTGACCGCCGACACACCGAAGGCGGTGTTGATCAGCATGGGCCAGACCGAGCAAATGAAGATCACGAAGATGCCCGAAGTCGACGAGTCCTTGATGGTGTACAGCGCCAGCGGCATCCACGCCAGCGGAGAGATCGGCTTGAGCACCTGGATAAACGGGTCCAGTGCGCGGCGCATCAGCGGCGACATGCCGATCAGGAAGCCCAGCGGAATCGCCACCAGACAGGCCAGCAGAAAGCCCAAGCCCACGCGGGCCAGCGAATGCCCGAGCTGGATGGCGATGCCCTTGTCGTTGGGGCCGTTGTCATAAAACGGATCGGACAGGTGCCGCCAGGCGGTCTGGCCCATTTGCAGCGGTGTCGGAAAGCCGCCGGTTTTGGCCGTGCCGGGGTCCTTGCCCAGCATCTTCAGGTACTCGGCTTGCTCGGCGGACACCGCAGGCCCGGCCGCGCCACCGGTGGCCGGCAGCGTGGCGAGTTGCCACGCTGCCAGAAACACCAGCAGGAGCAGGACCGAGACCAGCGTGGCCTTGAAGTTCTGGGTTTTGAGAAAGTTCATGGTGTCATCAGAAAGTTGCGGCGTCCGTTAGCGATGGTGTGAGGGCTTGTCACCCCGGACTCGAGGAGCTTGCCCCTCACTCCGATCCGGGGTGGTCCATGCCTTGGCCACAGGGGTATGCCGCCGTGGATTGCGGGTCAAGCCCGCAATGACACATTGCATGTTCAGCCCATTTTGTTGATCGCGAAGGACTTGAGGTACTCGTCCGGCTTGGCCGCGTCGAACACCTTGCCCATGATGGTGAACTTGGGATAAGCGCCCTCGGGGGCTTTCTGGCCCAACTCTGTCATGCGTTTTTTGGCGTCGGTCAGCAAAAAGACTTTTTCGGCGATCTGCTTGTAGTTGATGTCGCCCTTGACGTAGCCCCAGCGTTTCATCTGCGTCAGCATCCACACCGCCATCGACTGCCACGGGATGGGGTCGAAGTCGGCGCGGTCCGGCACGGTCTTGATGTTGCCCAGGCCGTCGGCAAAGCGGCCGGTCAGCACCTGGGTGAGCACGGTTTCCGGCTGGTTCAAATAGGCCTGCGGGGAAATCACCTTGGCGATCAGCTCGCGGTTTTTCGGGTCACGCGCCATGGCGGCGGCGGTCAGCACCGAGCGGTACAGCGCGGCAAAGGTGTTGGGGTTCTTCTGGATGAACTCGGTCGAGGTGCCGAAGGCGCAGCAGGGGTGGCCGTTCCACAAGTCCTTGGTCAGCAGGTGCAAAAAGCCGATCTCCTCGTAGACCGCGCGCTGGTTGAAGGGATCGGGGCCGAGGTAGCCGTCGATGTTGCCGGCGCGCAGATTGGCCACCATCTCGGGCGGCGGCACCACGCGAATCTGGATGTCGGTGTCGGGGTTGAGCCCGGCTTCGGCCACGTAGTAACGCAGCAGGAAGTTGTGCATGCTGAACTCAAACGGCACGGCAAACTTGAAGCCCTTCCACATCTTGGGGTCGCGCTTGTCCTTGTGTTTGTTGGCCAGCGTGATGGCCTGGCCGTTGGTGTTCTGGATGGTGGCCACATTCATGGGCACCGGGTTGGAACCCACGCCCATGGACATCGCCAGCGGCATCGGGCTCAGGAAGTGGGTGGCGTCGTATTCCTTGTTGATCATCTTGTCGCGGATCAACGCCCAGCCGGCCGTCTTGACGACTTCGACATTCAGGCCTTCCTTGCTGTAAAAGCCCAGCGGGTGCGCCATGATCAACGGCGTGGCGCAGGTGATCGGTATGAAGCCGATCTTCAGATTGGTTTTTTCCAGCGTGCCGGCCTTTTTGCCGGCGTCCTGGGCCATGGCCTGCATGGTGCCGACCGGCAGCACGCTGGCAATCGCTGCCATCGCCGTGCCCTTGCCGACGGCGCGCAGGAAGCGGCGCCGGACTTCGTCCTGCGGAAACAGGGCCTTGACCAGGGTGGCTTCAATGAATTCATTCGAGTAAGCCTCGAACTCACTCGTCAGGCTGCGCCGGCGCAGCTCGGCGGCGGCGCCGTCTGCGTTCATCTCCGGGTGGTGGTCGGCTGGGGCGTGGTCACCGCCGCAGCTGCATTTGAGCATCAGCGGTTTGTCGGCGTCGTAGGGGGAGAAACGGTCAGACATGGCGCGCACCTTTCAGTTGAAGATGCGGCTGTCTTGCAAACGCCGGGCCACTTTGTACCCAAGGGGGAGCTGCGCCGTATTTCGCTGTTGCTGCGATGACGGCGTGTAGGGCGGGCACTACAAAAAGCGGCCCCAACCGGTCCGCAATCAGGCTGGCGCAGGCCGGCGCGGCGGATTCGCGTGCGCAGGCTCGGTCGTCGCGGGCGTGGCGCTGCCCTGCGTGGCAGCGCAGCCTGTGCTGATGCACCAAATCGGCGCATGCAAAGCAGCAGGCTGTCATCCCGGACTTGATCCGGGATCCATGTCACATGCTCCACTGCAAGCGAAGTCGCGAGGCATGGATGGCGGATCTGGCCCGCAATGGCAGAGGGAGGTTTACGCCGGCGCGGAGATCTCGCCCAGCGACTGGCCCACGTCTTCCTCGTCCTGGCCCTTGAGTGCGATGTCGCCGATCGAAATGATGCCGATCAGGCGTTCCTCGCCATCCAGCACCGGCAGCCGGCGGATCTGGCTGGAGGCCATGTCGGCGAGCACGGTGTCCAGGTCGTCGTCTGCGCGCGCGCTGCGGATGTCGGTGCTCATCACCTTGCTCAGTGGCGTGTCGCCGCCCAGGCCCTGCGCGACGGCGCGCACCACGATGTCGCGGTCGGTCACCAGGCCGAGCAGCTTGTCGCCCTCACACACGGGGATCACGCCCACGTCCAGTTCCTCCATGGCCATGGCGGCGTCGGCAATGGTGCTGCTGGGGCTGAGGGTCCGCACATTGCGGGTCATCACGTCGGTGACTGTGGTCATGAAAGTTCTCCTTGGGGGTGCTGGTTGTCAGGCGGCGGCGCCGGCTGCAACCAGCATGGCGCATCACCCGCAGCTTGTTAAGCAGCCACCACCCAAGCGGCCGTAGGACAGCGCCGCACGAAGGCCCGACCCTCAGGCGCCGGCGGGCGTCCTGGCATGGCGCTCGGCGTACAGCGCCAGCTCCACATCGTTTTTGGTGCCGGTTTTTTCGAGGATGCGCAGCCGGTAGGTGCTGACGGTGTTGGACGCCAGGCCCAGCTGCGTGCCGATCTCGCCGACCGATTTGCCCGCCGTGAGCAGGCGGAACACCTGGTGTTCGCGGTGCGACAGGGCTTCCGCCCCGCTGCGCCCGGCGCTGCCGCCGACCGCGCTGGCCAGTGCTTCGGCGGTGACGGCCGAGACATACATGCCGCCGCCGGCGACTTTGCGCACGGCAGCGATCATGTCGTCCGGATTCGCGCTTTTGTTGAGGTAGCCGGCGGCGCCCAGCTTGATGCAGCGCACCGCGTACTGCTTTTCGGGGTAGGTGCTGAGCATCAATACCGGCAACTGCGGCCAGGCTTTTTTGAGCGCCTGCAGCACGTCCATGCCGTCGCGGCCCGGCAGCGCGATGTCGAGCAGCACGGCAGCCAGCCCGGCGGGGCCGCCCAGCGCCTCGACCTTGGCGAGGATGTCGGGGCCGGTCTCGGCCTCGGCCACGACGGCGATGTCGGGCGCGTCGGCCAGCACCTGTTTGAGGCCTTCGCGCACGATGCGGTGGTCGTCGCCGATCAGGATGTTGAAGGGGGCCATGGTGCTGCCTTGCTATGGTTTTGGGAGCTG
>Ga0136567_1000483_pt1 | contig 10563 bp, 8 predicted proteins | sample AntDeeMetagenom3_FD_104788 | JGI IMG/M metagenome (GOLD analysis project Ga0136567, IMG submission 104788) | Saline lake microbial communities from Deep lake, Antarctica - Metagenome #3 | ecosystem: Environmental > Aquatic > Non-marine Saline and Alkaline > Saline | place: Antarctica: Deep lake... | reverse complement strand
TGCAGGGTCCGATGTTGCGCTTGAAACCGCCGATGTGGCCCTCATGGCTGACGACCTGGCTCAACTTCCGTTTGCGGTTGGATTGTCCCGCAGCACGAGTCGCATCATTCGCCAGAACCTGTTTGTCAGCTTGGGCGTGGTTGCGGTGTTGATTCCGGCCACGATATTTGGTCTCAACATTGGAACTGCTGTGCTTTTCCATGAAGGATCCACTGTGATGGTTGTCGCGAATGCATTGCGTTTGCTTGCCTACAACTTCACGTCAAGCGCCAACAAAGAAGCATGAATGTCGGTCGAGTTCAAGGGCCGAAAGGCGACTGCGGTACCTCTCAGGGGCAAGAGATCATCATCTTGTACCTGTGCAAGATGCATACACATCTAGTTGAGGCTGGTAGACAACGGTCTTAATACTGAGCAGCCCTAGTACCGAGTGAAAGTAATTGTCGTGCGTAATCTTCTCCTCTTGTTTCTTGTGCAAACACTGCGGAGTGAGAGTTTTCTGGCTTGCAAAGCGGGGGGATAGCCAGGTAATCCAAGGCACCCTCGTCTGCACATCAGGCGCGATAGCATACGGCAGGCCGTGGAGGTAAAGATTGTTCTCGCCGAGGGACTCTCCATGATCACCGACATACACCATGGCGGGAGCATAGGTGGCTTGCTGCGTTCTGAGCCAATGAATAGTTGAGTCGAGGAAATGGTCGGTGTAGATGATCGAGTTGTCGTACGCATTTAGCAGTTCGGCTTGGCTGCAGTTTTGCAAATCGTTGCTCGAACATTCAGGCCCAAATTGTTTAAACGCTTGGGGAGAGCGAAGGTAGTAGGCCGGGCCATGGCTACCCATCGCGTGCAGTACCAAAACCACCCCGCGCGCACGCGCCTTTGCAGGCAGCGCTGCAATCCGTGCATCCAAATCCTCAAGCATGATGGCGTCGTAACACGCACCCTCCGGACACAATTGAGGGTTCCTTAGTTTGGATGTATTGGCATATCCAACGCGATCACATGCCGCTTTGCAACCTGACTGATTGTCCAACCAAAGCACTGCCATCCCCGCGCGTTGGATCACGTCCAGAAGACCCTCAAAATTCTTGCTTCTCGCGTCGAATTGGGTTCGCCCAAGGTTTGAAAACATGCAGGGAAGGGCCGCCGCCGTACTGGTCCCACATGCTGAGACGTTCCGGAAGCTGGCGACTTCTTCGTGTCCCAGCTTGGGAGTCGTCGGACGAGGATAGCCATTTATGCTGAAATTGCCACTCCGCGCCGTCTCTCCAACCACCAAAATTATCAGCGGCGGAAGATCATTGGAAGCAACCTCAGGGGAGCGCGCATCCAGACCTATGGGCTCCAGGACTGATCGATCACGTTGTAGCGGCCCTGCAGCTAAATAGCCCAAGGCATACATCGAATTCAGCGGGTTCATCAAATACCGCACCTGCTTGTGGTTACGCATCGTGGACGCAAGCGGTTGATAGCTCAGTACAACCGACACTGCAAGCAGGATCACGGCAGCTATCGCCATCAGAAAATTCTGAAGCAGCCGTCGTGACCAAGGGCCGTAGCCAATAGGTAGGCGCCAGATTGTCCAGGATGGCAATACAGCCAATACAAGCACCGTAACGACCAATCGCGGACTGAACAGGTCTGCTGCCTCCCTCACGTCGGTTTGAAGCACATTGATCATCATGGTCGCATCAATCACAACGCGATAACTCCACATGAAGTAGGCCCCAAAAGCCGAGGCGAATAGCATCAGCGTGAGAACGGGTTTCAATGTCCAGCGCCATGCAAACAGGCTGAGCATGGCCATCAGTGTTGCAGCAATGATTAACATCATTGCCAACGAAAAAGCAAGCCCTGCTGGGTCGCTAGTCAACGCAAGATGGGACAATTCGCGCCACAGAGGAAAATTGGCCGCGGTCGCCAGCCAAAGACTGCCGCCGGTTACCAGCCAAATGGGATTGTGATTCCTCGGAGCCTCACCTGCATGGTCGACGGAAGACTGAAACTTGCGTGAAAATGGCGCCGAATCGAGGCGCCAAGCATGGAAAAATTTCATTGCATCGCCTCGATTCGCATTGGGGCATGAAACCGCGTTTTCATCTGGTTTCCCACTAAGCGTCAGTTCCTCTAAATTTTTCCCACAAGCCACCTTCGTCACCTTCTTTTTCTTCTGGTTTTAGGAGGTAGCTTTTTTCGATATATATCTGGTATTTTGAGCTTTTTGTCTCTCCACAAAAAGTACAGAATGATCAATAAAAGGACAACCGAAATTCCACCGGCCGAAAGTAGTAGTGCACCGAGTGACTCACGAGATGCATTGACGGGGCTATGAAAGTTTGAGGGCATTTACGACTCCAAAACTCTCTCCGATGTGACCCTGTAACCCTGGTAACGGTGAGGTACAGCCTCTGCAATAAGGAAGGTTGAGTCAGGCCATACGCGTTCCGCAACGTGGTTTTTTAGACCTGCGACTTCCCGCAGTTCGCACAAAACTTCGCACCTGCCACCAATGGGGATTTACAGGCGTCACAGCTTGCCGGTGTCATTGATTTTCCGCACTGGGCGCAAAAGCGTGCGTTCGGCAAATTGGTGGCTGAACAAGCGGGACACGAAATTCCCGTGTTAGCCGGCGGCGTCGGCTGCGCAGGATAACCATAGGGCTCACCCTGGTAGCCATGTTTGTTCCCGCCATGACCGCCACGGTTGCCATGGTGTCCGCCACCCATGCTCGAAAGAAGCTTGTCAAAAAAACTCATGCTTTTCTCCATAAAAGTTAAAAAAGCTCGCCCGAAATCATTGTCGAACTCATCGGCACCAGGCTTATAGGGGAGGCCTCCGCTACAACCTTGCTTCCGCCGAGTTGTTTCCGTCCGTGCGGACAGTGAAGCGAGATCGCCATCAGCAGCAGCGCGCCCGACAGAACTACCGTCAAGAGCATTCCCAAAGCGCTGGCCATAACGATTGACACCGTTGCCCAAGTGACGCTGCCGCCAGTCGACATCCATACAGGTCCATTTCTATGTCGAACACCGGCTTAACGTAGAGGACGGATTGGTCATCACAGAACAGGGACGGCAGTGACCACATCCATGACATAGACCCAACCCGAGTTGGCTTGCCCCGTGCGTGCTAATGCAACGATGATCTTTACCAGTTCATCGACATGCTCTTCAGAACAATGGAGCTCCAGCTTGTATTCATTGATGACTTCATCGCCAAGCTCGACCGAGAAACGCCGCTCGCTCTCATCCAATGGGACCAGGGAACCCTTGACCATATAGGCCGTCAGATTGTGCTCATTGTTGCCGACTGCCGTCCATGCAGCTGAGCTCTTGAGGGCGCTGATAACTTCCGCAACCCGGTTGCGATGTATGTAAGCCTTAATTTCCTTCATGACGATGCTCCTTCGTTGGTGAGAAGTTTTTGCGCTTTGCGCTCAGCCCGAAGCTCAGACCATTCATAAAACAACGGCAATAACAGCAAGGTCAAGGCGGTTGAAGTGAACAAGCCGCCCACCACCACAGTGGCCAGCGGACGCTGAGTTTCAGCACCAACTCCGGTGGACAAAAGCATGGGGACGAGTCCCAGGATAGCCACGGATGCAGTCATCAAGACAGGTCTTAAACGCAACTCAGCGCCCCGGCGAACCGCATCCCTGATCGACAAACCTTGGCCCCGCTGATCGTTCAGGAATGTGACCATCACAATGCCATTCAGCATGGCGACTCCGAACACAGCAATAAACCCGATAGCCGAGGGCACTGAGAGATATTGACCCGTGATAAACAGACCCACAATCCCGCCAATGATGGCAAAGGGCACGTTAGCGATGATCAGCGTTGCGTGACGTACGGAATTAAATGCCGTGTACAGCAGCATGAAGATCAGGCCAATGGTCAGGGGCACAATCACCGCCAGTCGGGCCATGGCACGCTGCTGGTTTTCAAACGCACCTCCCCACTGGAAGTAGTAGCCCGTCGGCAATTTGACCTGCTCAGCGATCTTGGCACTGGCTTCCTTCACAAAGCTGTCCACGTCACGGCCTTTCACGTCCATCTGCAGCACAGAGTAACGCTGCAAGGCTTCGCGGCGCACAAACGAATAGCCTTCATCCAACTCAATGGTGGCGACCTGGGAGAACGGCACAAGCGCGCCTTCTCCGGTGCGTATGGGGATGGCGCCGATGCTTGCCGGGCTGGCTCTGAAGGCGTCGGGCAAACGCACCGTAATGTCGAACCGTTTGGTGCCGTCGATCAGGGTAGAAACAGCTTCCCCACCTATACCCGCCTTGACGACTTCGAGGACATCATTTACGTTGATGCCGTAGCGTGCTGCGGCTTCACGATTGACCTTGATCACAAGCTGCGGCTTGCCCTTGTTCGCCTCAGCAGACAGGTCTGCTACTCCAGGGACTTTGCTCAATACGCCCTGCAACTCGCCAGTCAGCCGGTCAAGCGTGTTCAGATCTTCGCCATAAAGTTTTAACGCCAGAGTGGCACGTACTCCTGAAATCAATTCTTCCACACGAGACTGAATGGGCTGGGTTGCGCCAATCACAGCAGTGGGGACCACCTTCTCCATGGCCTCCTGCATTTCCGATGCAAGTGCGGGGTAAGACATCTTTTCCGGCCAACCCGACTGAGGTTTGGTCGCTATCAGTACTTCCATGTAGTTGACGTCCGTGGTTTCACCACCCTCGGCCCGGCCTATGGTTGCCAAAACAGATTCGACCTGCTTAGGGAATTGCTTCTTGAGCTCTGTACTGATGACGTTGGACACGCGAATGGACTCGTCAAGGGACGTGGAAGGAATACCGGTCACCCGGAATAGTATGGTTCCCTCTTGAAGTTGCGGCATGAACTCCTTCCCAAGGAAGGGGAACAACGCCAGCGACACGAGCAGCAGCCCTAGCGCCGTACTGACAACCAGCTTTTTACGCTCCAGCGCCCAATCAAGCAGCGGAAGGTAGCCCTTTTTGGCCCAGCGCACGATAAAGGTGTCTCGCTCTTCCTTGGGTTTCAGGATGAGTGCCGCCAGTACCGGCACCAGCGTCATGGACAGCAGGAGCGAACCTGCCATTGCAAACGAAATCGTGAATGCCATTGGCTTGAAAAGCTTGCCTTCCAACCCTGTGAGGGAAAACAACGGCATGAACACCACGATGATGATCAGGATGGCGAAGGCGATAGGGTTCATCACCTCGCGCGCGGCTTCAAGGATCAGGTGAGTTTTCTTGATCGGTTTACCGGATTCCTTGGCATGAGCTAGCAACCGGAAGGCGTTTTCGATCATCACGATGGCACCGTCAACCATCATCCCGGTGCCAATGGCCAATCCGGCAAGCGACATCAAGTTGGCTGTTACTCCAAATTGCTGCATGAGGATGAATGCAATCAGCATGGCCATCGGCAAGGTCACAATGACGACGATGGCGGAGCGGAAATCCCCCAAGAATAGGAACAGGATGATCGCGACCAGAACTGCGCCCTCTATCAATGAGTTTTGAGCGGTGCGCAGTGCCTTGTCCACGAGATCAGTACGGTCGTACACCGGGATCAGCGACACGCCCTTTGGCAGGGCTGCCTGTGCGAGGGCAAGCTTTGCTTTCACGGCCTCGACAACATTCTTCGCGTTTTCATTGACTCGCGACAGCGCCATTCCAAGAACAGCTTCCTGACCATCCCGCGTGACCGCGCCAAACCTGGGCGCTGCGGCTTCCTTCACATCAGCGACATCACGCACAAAGATCGGTGCACCATTGCGCTCGGCCACCACAATGCTCGCGATGTCGGTGGTGCCTGTCACCAGGCCCAGCCCGCGAACCAGGTATTGCTCGGAGCCAAGATTGATGGATTGCCCACCGACCTGCTTGTTGTTTGCAGCCAGGCGTTCCATCACTTGCTTAAACGTCAAGCCATACTTGATCAATTTGTTGGGGTCAATCTGCACCTGGTACTGCTTCTGATCGCCGCCCCATGAAATCACGTCATCCACCCCTGGAGCCGTCCGGAGGATCAGCCGCACGGTCCAATCATGCAGCGTACGCAAATCCATGGCGCTCAACTTCTTGTCAGCCGATTCAATGGTGTACCAAAAAACCTGGCCCAGACCGGAACTGTTGGGACCCAAAACGGGCTCACCATACCCCTCTGGCAAACGGCCTTTGACATCCTGGAGCTTTTCGCCGACGAGACGGCGCGCAAAATAGATGTCGACGTTGTCCTTGAAATAGATGCCAACATAGGAAAGGCCAAACAGGGAAACCGAGCGAACTTCTGCCACATTGGGCAAGCCAGCCATTGCACCTTCGATAGGCGTCGTGAGCAGTCTTTCAACATCTTCTGCGGCGAGACCGGGTGATTCCGTATAAATATTGACTTGGACAGGCGTCACATCCGGGAAGGCATCCACAGGTACATTCCGGTAAGCCTGTACGCCAAGGCCGACCAGCACCGCGAAGGCGACGAGAACGAGTACTTTGTAACGCAGGGACGCGTCAACGATTGCATTGAGCATGATGTTTTATCCTTGGCTCAATGGGCATCGCCGATTTGCGACTTCAGCATTCGCGCTTTCAATGCATAAGCACCTGCTGCGACGACCTGGTCTTTCGGTTTCAAGCCAGACTTGATAACCGTACGTCCTTGTAGTTTTTCTCCGGTCTCAACAGCGCGTGGCTGGAAGCCACCTCCTTCGCTCACAAAAACCGTCGGTTGCCCCTGGAGCAGCAAGATGGCCCCGTCAGGTACTGAAATCGCTTCCAGTTGCCCACCAGTTGCGATGTTTGCTGTGGCGAACATCTCCGGTTTGAGGCGACCGTCTTTGTTGGACACTTCGATCCGCGCCGCAATGGTGCGACTGTCCTTGTCCAGGACATTGGCTATGTACGCCACTCGGCCGTTAAAGCGTTCGCCTGGATAGGCACCCACGGTCACAGTTGCTGCAGCACCGATTTTAACTTTTGAAAGAAGCTGATCGGTGAGGTTGGCTTCAATCCATACCTTTGACAGGTCTGCAATGGTGAAAACGGCATCGGCTGGCGATCCGAGTTCACCTATCGTGGCTTTCTTCTGAATCACGGTGCCCGCAAATGGTGCCGTCAGCGCAAATGTGGACTGTGCCCTGCCGCTCGCGCTGGCGGAACCTCCGAGCAACCGCAACCGATCACTTGCTGCGCGGGATTCCGCACTGGCGCGTTCAAGCTCACCGCGCGCCCTGAGCAACTCCTTTTGCGGGATGATTTCTTCTGCGCTGAGTGACTCTGCACGTTTGAAGTCGGCCCGAGCAACCCGCTCTGACGACTGCGCACGCAGGAGTGCAGATTGCGCCTCGCCAATTGCCAGGCTATCCATGATCGCCAATGGCTGCCCGGCGCTGACGTTATCCCCAAGATTAGCCGACACGCTCACAATCCGACCTTCGACGCGCGGCGCAATTTTAGCAATTCGATCTTGATTGGGTCGAATGGTTGCGGTCACGCTTACGGAGTCCTCGAAAGTGCGAGAGGAGACTTCTTCAAATTTGATCCCTGCGAGAGCCTGTTCTTCTGCGGTTAACTTCAGGCCCTTTTCCTCCTTGGCCTCCTGTTTAGCAGGTTCTTCTCCTTTGGCAACTTTGTCACCACAGCCTCCCAATGCCAGCAATACAGCCAGAACGGATGAAATACCGAGGACACGGCGAGAAACGGAAATTTTGAATTTGGTGGTGTTCATGACGACTCTCATTCTTTGGGCCAGCCCGCTTCCAACTCAAGCGTGGCGCGGGTACTGTGGTATTCGGTAAGTGCTTCGATCAGGTCACGGCGAGCATCGAGCGCCTGACGGTTGACCACGATAAGTTCAAGTAAGCCGATCTGCCCCGCCTGGCGAGACTTGACCGAAAGGCTCAAGTTGTCGGTCAGTGCTGGCAGGACGACGTCCTGAAGCCGGCGAACGCGTTGCTCCTGACTTGCAAGCCTCGTCCAAAGCGACACGACATTCGCTTTGATGTCGCGTTGCGCGGCCTCCCTGTCGATTTGCGCCTGAGTTGCAGCGGTGGACGCTTGACCAATGCCGGTCGCATTGCGTTTGAAAATGGGGAGTGGGATCGAAACAGAAATGGTGGTGAGCCTTTCGCGCGCAACGCTTGGGCCTTCACGCCCTACATTGAGTCCCACTGTCACGTCTGGACTGACGCTTGCGCGTTCCAGGCGGTATTTTGCGTTTGCGCTCTTTTCACGGGCAGAAAGAGCCAGAAGACGCGGCTGAGAATCGAGACTGCCAAGCAGGTCGTTCAAAGCAAACCCCATGGGTGCAGGTGTCAGTTCACCCTGAGCCAGAGGAAGGGCTGGGCCCACGAGCTGCAGGCGCGCCGCCAGATCGTTACGCTCTTCGTTAAGCTGTTCCCGCGCCAGTGCAAGTTGGTTCCGTGCGCGCTCGGCCTCCACCAGCGCGACGTTGGCATCAAGCTTGGTATCCTCGCCCGCTACTCGCCGCTTTTGTACGGCTGCAGCAGCATCATCGAACAATTTCAGCGCCTGGCTCTCCAGTTCAACACGTTGCTGCAGAGCCAGTACACGATAAAAGCGCGTGGCTATCTCGCTTCGAATTTGCCGCTGCGCATCAACAATCTCGTAGCGCAATGCCTCCAAGGCAGACGAGGCTGTCTCTCGCCTGTATCCTCCCTGCCCACCAGTTTCAAAGGTCTGGGAGACTCCCCCAGTCCACTCGTTGCGGCGTTCAGTAGCCATGCCCGTCTGTGGCACGAGCCGCCGCGTCTTGTCAAAAGCCAGCTGAGGGTTGTTGAAAAGCAGCGACCTCGCGTCGCTATTTAATCCTTCTGCTGCGGCGAGCTCTGCCTGTTTGGAGCGCAACGCAGGATTGGCCTGAGCGGCCCGTACCAGAGCTTCTTGCAGTGTGAGCGGAGCAAGCTCCAGCGTATTGAACACTACAGGACTGGTTGACTGCGCAAAGACAGGTACCGATATAAGAAACAGTGTGCAGGCCAGTGCCAGCGTTTTCGGTCGCATCGAATTCTCCAAGTTGCGAAAACCAAGGGGGGAGAATCCGGCGGGAAGCCAGCTACCGAGGGGTAGCTAAAAAGAAAAGGAGCGTCCTCGCCGGATTAAGCGGCGAGGGTCCAATTGGGTCGTTCGATGGTGTCCGGCAACCAAAACTGGGTGGGCAAGGGATCCGGTGGTTCGAAAATTGCGGGAAAGACCGCGGAAAAATCCAAGACATTGCTCGGCAGCGGCTGAGCGCAACTAAGGTGGCAATAGTTGCAATCTGGATCGTCTGTTCCGCCCAAATCACCGGTCAAAGCACTTTCGGGCACTGAAACCGTATGCACATGTGCGTGGTGCCCAAAATGACTGACCTTGTCCACCTTCTCGTGCACGCAATACCTTGCCGCAGCGCCCCAAGCGAACTGGAGCGGCAGGAATACGATAAAGAAAATGATAAGGTAACGGCGCACGGCGAAAGTGTACAACGGTATATGTTTAGGAACTAGCGGGCTTGACGGCTAGGACATAGTTTTCCGGGAAAAACTGCCGCTCTATCAACTCCAACAGGATGTGGATGACCTTTATATGCAATTCCTGCACGCGGTCAGCAAAGTCTCCAGCTGGCGTGGCGATGCACACATCTGCCAGGACGCCCAATTGCGACATCTCCTGACCGGTCAATGCAATCACGGTCATACCAATTTCTTTGGCAGCGACAGCGGCGTTAACAATGTTCGTGCTTTTGCCGCTGGTACTGATGGCCAGCAAACAGTCTCCAGCCCGGCCATGTGCATCCAGGTATCTTGAGAACACCTGTTCATACCCGAAGTCATTGGCGACACAGGTCAAATGACCGACGTCGCTAATGGCCTGGGCTGGCAGTCCTTTACGGTTGTGACGAAAGCGTCCAGTCAGCTCCTCTGCAAAGTGCATGGCATCACTCATGGAACCGCCATTCCCACAAGCATAAACCCTTCCCCCGCCCTCGAATGTCTTCACCAGTAACGCCGCAGCGTTTTCGGTCGAAGCCAGTGCAGATTCGTCGCTGATAAGAGCGGTAAGCGCACTCTGCGCATCCTTGAGGGCGCTCAGAATAGTTTCACGCATGGCTGTAGGGTTGGGTGGTTCATTGGGCAGCTCTAAACTTTGGCGCTGGGAGTGGTGTTTTTCGCTCGGGGAAGCAAGCGAAGGCCATTACCCACAACCAGCAGGCTGGCACCCATATCTGCAAAAACAGCCATCCACATGGTTGCGGTTCCAAACACGGCCAAGACCAGAAAGACAGACTTGATGCCCAACGCCAAGGTAATGTTCTGCCAAAGAATCGCATGTGTCCGCTTGGACAACTGCACGGTTTCGGCCACGCGTTCGAGGTTGTCGTTCATGATCACAATATCGGCAGCTTCCATGGCTGTGTCTGTGCCCGCCCCACCCATGGCAAAGCCCACGTCTGCTTGAGCCAGCGCCGGCGCATCATTGATGCCGTCCCCCGTCATGCCTGTTGGGCCATAGCGTTTTTGCATATCCTTGATGGCATCGAGTTTGGCCTCGGGCAACAAGTCTCCGCGTGCGTCGTCAAT
>Ga0136567_1000475_pt1 | contig 10656 bp, 9 predicted proteins | sample AntDeeMetagenom3_FD_104788 | JGI IMG/M metagenome (GOLD analysis project Ga0136567, IMG submission 104788) | Saline lake microbial communities from Deep lake, Antarctica - Metagenome #3 | ecosystem: Environmental > Aquatic > Non-marine Saline and Alkaline > Saline | place: Antarctica: Deep lake... | reverse complement strand
GATCCGGCCCAGCTGCAGCAGCTTTTTAAAGGGCAGCAAGGCGGCATATTGAGTTTGTTCAATATGTTCTCCGGTGGCGCTTTGTCTCGGTTTACGGTGTTCGCGCTGGGAATCATGCCGTATATATCGGCATCGATCATCATGCAGTTGCTGACGTATGTCGTGCCGACATTCGAGCAGATGAAAAAGGAAGGTGAAGCTGGTCGCAGGAAGATCACCCAGTACACCCGTTATGGGACTCTAGGCTTGGCTTTGTTCCAGTCCATGGGTATTGCGATTGCGCTGGAAAGCTCACCGGGCCTGGTGCTGGCTCCCGGCTTTGGTTTCCGGATGACTGCGGTAGTGAGTCTGACTGCAGGAACCATGTTTTTGATGTGGTTGGGCGAGCAGATCACCGAGCGGGGTCTGGGCAACGGAATTTCCATCATCATCTTTGCGGGTATCGCTGCAGGTTTGCCGAGCGCGATGGGTGGTTTGCTGGAGCTGGTGCGCACTGGTGCGATGAGCATTCTGGTAGCGATCGTGATTGTGATCGTGGTTGCCTTGGTGACTTACTTTGTGGTGTTTGTGGAGCGAGGCCAGAGAAAGATCCTGGTTAACTACGCCAGGCGTCAGGTCGGCAACAAGGTGTATGGCGGGCAGTCTTCCCACCTTCCCCTGAAGTTGAACATGGCTGGTGTGATTCCTCCGATTTTTGCGTCTTCGATCATTTTGCTGCCCGCGACTGTTGTCGGCTGGTTTAGCGCGGGTGACGGCATGCGCTGGTTGAAAGACATCGCAGGGACATTGACGCCTGGCCAGCCTATTTATGTTTTGCTGTATACCATCGCCATTGTGTTTTTCTGCTTCTTTTATACGGCGCTGGTTTTCAACAGCCGCGAGACAGCAGACAACCTGAAGAAGAGCGGCGCGTTTATTCCTGGTATCCGCCCGGGCGACCAGACGGCGCGTTACATTGACAAGATTTTGGTTCGGCTCACGCTGGCAGGTGCTATTTACATCACCTTTGTGTGTTTGCTGCCGGAGTTTTTGATTTTGAAGTACAACGTGCCGTTCTATTTCGGCGGTACTTCCTTACTTATTATTGTGGTTGTGACCATGGATTTCATGGCGCAAGTACAGAACTACATGATGTCGCAACAGTACGAATCGCTGTTGAAGAAAGCAAATTTTAAGACCTCACCTGGTGGTTGACCGATGTCGAAAGATGATGTCATCCAGATGCAGGGGGAGGTCGTGGAGAATCTGCCCAACGCGACGTTTCGCGTGAAGCTGGAAAATGGTCATGTAGTTTTGGGTCACATTTCTGGAAAGATGCGCATGCACTACATCCGCATCCTTCCGGGAGACAAGGTGACAGTTGAGTTAACGCCCTACGATTTGTCGCGGGCACGTATCGTGTTTCGCGCCAAGTAAGCGCAGTTCAGAAGATTAGGAGAAATATATGAGAGTTTCAGCTTCGGTTAAGAAAATTTGCCGCAACTGCAAGATCATCCGCCGCAAAGGCGTTGTACGCGTGATCTGCGCGGACCCACGTCACAAGCAGCGCCAAGGCTGATTTTCAAGAGTTTTAGAGGACGCATATGGCTCGTATAGCTGGTATCAATATTCCGCCGCAGCAGCATGCCGAAATCGGCTTGACTGCTATTTTCGGCATCGGCCGCACTCGTGCTCGCAAAATTTGCGAAGCATGTGATATTGCGTATTCCAAGAAGGTCAAAGACCTCTCGGACGGTGATCTTGAGAAAATTCGCGATCAGATCGCGCAGTTCACCATCGAAGGCGACTTGCGTCGTGAAACGACGATGAATATCAAGCGCTTGATGGATATCGGGTGCTACCGTGGTTTCCGTCACCGTCGTGGCTTGCCGATGCGCGGTCAGCGCACGCGTACCAACGCCCGTACTCGCAAGGGTCCGCGCAAGGCCGCAGCATCCTTGAAGAAATAATTGAGTAAGAGGTAGTTATGGCAAAAGCCCCCAGCAGTAACGCAGCACAACGCGTTCGCAAGAAAGTACGCAAGAACGTTGCCGACGGCGTCGCTCACGTTCACGCGTCTTTCAACAACACCATCATCACGATCACAGATCGTCAAGGCAACGCTTTGTCCTGGGCTTCTTCTGGTGGCCAGGGTTTCAAGGGCTCGCGTAAATCGACGCCTTTTGCAGCCCAGGTGGCTTCGGAAGTTGCCGGCCGCGCTGCCATCGAGCAGGGCATCAAGAACCTTGATGTCGAAATCAAGGGTCCTGGCCCTGGACGCGAATCATCCGTGAGGGCGCTTGCAGCGCTCGGCATCCGGATCAATTCGATTGCCGACGTGACGCCAGTTCCCCACAACGGCTGCCGCCCCCAGAAGCGTCGCCGTATTTAAGTTGAGTTTTCGGAAGTGGAGGGCATTGCCCATTCACGTTCTGAGAGCATTTTTATCAAAGCCCACCGCCGTTAGGTTTGCACCGAAGGCTCCTGCAATCTTTTGCAGCAGATGACATAAGGAATTCAAGTGGCACGTTATCTCGGCCCCAAGGCCAAACTATCCCGTCGCGAAGGCACAGACCTGTTTCTGAAGAGCGCTCGACGCGCGATCGGTGACAAGGCAAAATTTGACTCCAAGCCCGGCCAGCATGGTCGGACATCTGGTACGCGCACTTCGGACTTCGGTCTGCAACTGCGCGAGAAGCAAAAAGTCAAGCGCATGTATGGCGTTCTGGAAAAGCAGTTCCGCCGCTATTTCGAAGAAGCTGATCGCCGCAAAGGTAATACCGGCGCCAACCTCTTGTTCATCCTGGAGTCACGCCTCGACAACGTCGTTTATCGGATGGGCTTTGGCTCCACACGTGCTGAGGCGCGTCAGCTCGTGTCACACAAGGCGATCACCGTCAACGGCAGCTCCGTCAATATTCCGTCTTACATGGTTAAAACGGGCGACGTGATTGCTGTGCGCGATAAGTCCAAGAAGCAGACCCGTGTGACGGAAGCACTGCAATTGGCTCAACAGGTCGGTTTGCCGGCGTGGGTTGACGTCAGCGTTGACAAGGGCGAAGGTATTTTCAAGAAAGTGCCCGATCGCGACGAGTTCGCTGCCGACGTCAACGAGTCGTTGATCGTCGAACTCTACTCACGTTAATTTTCGTTCCTGCGCTTACGGGGCACTGTAGTCGCAGGGTCGCTTCACCCGGCCTTATCGGTGTAACGAGCCGAGGGTATTGAGAGGAAGAATGCATGCAAACAAATTTACTTAAACCAAAAACCATCAACGTTGAGCAACTTGCTGCCAATCGCGCAAAGGTGACTTTGGAGCCGTTCGAGCGCGGCTATGGTCACACACTGGGCAATGCTTTGCGTCGTGTGCTGCTGTCGTCCATGGTCGGGCACGCCGCCACGGAAGTCACCATCGCTGGGGTTTTGCACGAGTACTCGTCGATTGACGGGGTCCAGGAAGACGTTGTCAACATTCTCCTGAATCTCAAGGGCGTGGTGTTCAAGCTCCACAACCGCGACGAAGTCACGCTGAGCTTGCGCAAGGATGGCGAGGGTCCTGTTACCGCTGCCGACATCCAGACGCCACACGATGTAGAGATCATCAATCCTGAGCACGTCATCGTCAATCTGTCGCACGGCGGCAAGATCGACATGCAGATCAAGGTTGAGAATGGCCGCGGCTATGTCCCGGGCACCATGCGTCGCTACGGTGACGAATCGACAAAGTCGATTGGCCGAATTGTTCTTGATGCATCTTTCTCGCCTGTCAAGCGCGTGAGTTATACCGTGGAGAGCGCCCGGGTCGAACAAAGGACAGACCTGGACAAGCTGGTCCTGGAGATCGAAACAAACGGCGCGGTTACTGCCGAGGATGCAGTTCGTGCATCGGCAAAAATTCTTGTAGAGCAACTCGCCGTATTTGCGCAGCTCGAAGGCAATGAACTTGCGGCATTTGATGCCCCTGTTCAGCGCAGCTCACAGCAGTTTGACCCGATCCTTCTTCGTCCTGTCGACGAGCTTGAACTGACGGTTCGTTCTGCCAACTGCTTGAAGGCCGAGAACATCTATTACATCGGCGACCTGATTCAGCGGACCGAGAACGAGCTTCTGAAAACGCCAAACTTGGGACGTAAGTCCTTGAATGAGATCAAGGAAGTTTTGGCATCGCGCGGCCTCACCCTTGGCATGCGTCTGGAAAGCTGGCCGCCTGCCGGACTCGACAAACGTTAATGAATAGCGCCTCATTAGGAGGCGTAGTGCACGGGCAGTACCTGATACGGCTGGCCGAAAATACAAATGAAAGGATAGCACCATGCGTCACGGACACGGACTTCGTAAACTAAATCGGACCAGCTCTCATCGGCTGGCCATGCTTCGCAACATGATGAATTCCCTGATTCAGCACGAAGTGATCAAGACAACACTGCCAAAGGCCAAAGAGCTGCGTCGAGTTGTGGAGCCGATGATCACGTTGGCGAAGGAGCCGACTGTCGCGAACAAGCGACTTGCATTTGATCGTCTGCGCGATCGCGATATGGTCGTGAAGCTGTTTGCTGAGCTTGGCCCACGCTATAAAGCCCGTCCTGGCGGATACACCCGCATTCTGAAAATGGGATTTCGTGTCGGTGATAACGCGCCGATGGCTTTGGTCGAGCTCGTCGACCGCCCGGATGTAACTGACGACGCTTCGGTTGGCACGGCTGCGTCAGAATAAGGTACAATGAAGACATATCGCGCGGTGGAGCAGCCTGGTAGCTCGTTGGGCTCATAACCCAAAGGTCGTAAGTTCAAATCTTGCCCGCGCAACCAGAAATACTGCCAAACTAGGTAGTGAAAAGACGCCCACATTGTGGGCGTTTTTTTTTGGCTTGTTGAAGAATTTGCAGCTCGAGATTTGACCTCGGCCAAGCCTCGCCTCTGGCAGTTGTTCCTTGTAGACGTCCGAGAGCGGTTTTGGGAAGAACTGGGCTTCTCCATGAATAATTTTGTTTAATCGGGGTAACATGCCTCCGGGCACGGCGTTTCTTGCCTGGTGACTGACTGACGGCGCATCTGAGTGACGCTGCGTCGCGTAGTAGGACAGTCGACTGATAGGTTGCCTCACATCGGCGACCGCTTTCTTTTTGACAGGATGCCAGAAGAATTTTCATTAGAAAGCTTGACTTGAAAATATTGCGGCAAGTGCTTGATTAAATTACAATTAATTACGACTTGGACTGGATTAAATTGGGGCTAGCTGATCGTGACGATCAATAAGAATGAGTGACATGAATGTGCCGTTTCAAGCGAGTGCCAAAAGCGAAACCAGCCATTTGGCCCAAGGTTTACGCGAGGACTTGCTTCATCACGACCCATTGCTCGACTGCCTTGTCGAATTGACGCGTATCCACGGGCGCCCGAGTACCCGGGCTGCATTGTCGGCCGGACTTCCGTTGCCGAAATCTGGATTGCCGCCAACGCTTTTTGCGCGCGCTGCGGCGAGAGCCGGGTTGTCCTGCAAAATATTGCGGCGGCCAATCGATAAAATTGACGCTGCTCTATTGCCGGTAGTTCTTCTTCTCGAGGGTGACGGTGCCTGCCTCTTGCTAGGGTGGGATGATAAAGGTGAGTCTGCAAATTTGCTTTTCCCTGAAGCCGGGCAGGGAGTTGTTGTACTTTCGCGCGAGGAACTATACGGGCGATATGCAGGCATCGCGATCTTCTCCAGGCCCAATTTTCGTTTTGACCAGCGCGCGCCGGAGCTTGCCAATATTCCCCAGCGCCATTGGTTCTGGGGCGCGTTCCGGGATCAGTTCCCGCTCTACAGGGACATCCTGGCTGCAGCGTTACTGATCAATTTATTTGCGCTGGCCGTCCCGCTGTTTTCCATGAATATTTATGACCGCGTGGTGCCTAACTTCGCGGTAGAGACACTGTGGATGCTTGCTTTTGGCCTGCTCCTGGTACTTGTCATCGATTATTTTCTGCGCGTCATGCGAGGTTACTTCGTTGACCTGGCCGGTTCACGCATAGATTTAAAGCTCTCCACGTTAATCATGGAGCGCGTGTTGGGGATGCGGTTATCGGAGCGACCGGCGTCGGTGGGGTCATATGCTGCGACATTGCGGTCCTTTGAGTCGGTGCGAGATTTCATTGCCTCCGCAACAGTGACGGCTGTGGTGGATCTCCCGTTCGGATTGCTTTTCTTCCTGGTACTTGGCTGGATTTCGTGGCCTCTTGTGATTCCACCACTGGTCGGTGTCATTTGCGTGGTGATTTACAGCTACATCGTCCAGCACAAGATGCATGAACTGTCCGAAACCACTTTCAGGGCTGCGGCGATGCGGAATGCCACGCTGGTCGAGACCCTGACAGCCATGGAGGCTATCAAGGCGCATGGTGCAGAAAGCCAGATGCAGTCCAAGCTTGAAGATACGGCGTCGTTTCTTGCTCGCGTGAGTGCTCAACTGCGGTTGTTGTCGTCCTCTGTCATCAATGGCGTCTCGACGCTTCAGCAGCTTGTCAATATAACGATCATTGTGGCGGGTGTTTATCTGATACATGCGGGGATGTTGACCATGGGGGGGCTCGTTGCTGCCACCATGTTGTCTGGGCGGGCAATGGCTCCGCTGGGGCAAATTGTGGCTTTGTTGATGCAATATCAAAACGCAAGGACGGCGTTGTCGTCCCTTGAAGAGACCATGAAGAAGCCTGGTGAGCGGTCAGGCGAGACAAATTTTGTTCATCGCCCCGATCTGGCCGGGGAAATCGTTTTTGATAACGTGCATTTCAGCTATCCGGGCCGCACGCAAGAGGCCTTGCGAGGTGTCTCTTTCAGAATCAAGCCCGGTGAAAATGTTGTTGTCATTGGCAGAGTTGGGTCCGGAAAAACCACGTTGCAGCGACTTGTCCTAGGCTTATACACGCCCACGGAAGGTGCCATCACCATGGATGGGATTGACCTGCGGCAGTTGGATCCCGCCGATTTACGTCGAAATGTGGGATATGTTGAGCAGGACGCGATGCTCTTTTACGGAACCCTTCGGGACAACATCGCAATAGCGGCACCGTATGCTGACGACGGCGCGATTCTGGCCGCTGCGGAAGTGGGCGGGTTGATTGAGTTTGCGAATCGGCATCCTCAGGGATTTGACATGATTATTGGGGAGCGGGGAGAGTCGCTTTCTGGCGGTCAGCGACAGGGCGTCGCCATTGCCCGGGCGGCCTTGCTTGAGCCCCCTGTCTTGCTGCTGGACGAACCCACGGGGGCCATGGACTTCTCATCTGAAGCGCAGTTCAAGGAGCGTTTGCGTAGCTACGCGAAACATAAAACCATGATCGTGGTGACCCACCGGAACACACTGCTAGACCTTGCAGACCGGATTATCGTTATCGACGAAGGGCGTATCGTTGCTGATGGGCCATATGAACAGGTCATCGAGGCACTGAAGGCCGGCCGTATCGGGAAAGCTTCATGAAGCCGCGCTGGATAACGTGGGCGCGCCCGTTAATCAGGATGCTTGAGGCCATTCGTCGCGTCTTGCAGCCGCGGCTGGACCGCACAATCGCATCTTGGCGGCAGGACGATGGAAGGATGGATGCGGGGTTTAGCGGGGATGCGGACCGGGCCATCCTTGAGCAGGAACCGCTCCGGGCGCGACTCTTGGTCAACAGTCTCGGCGTTGTCTTGGTTCTGGCGATTTTGTGGGCAGGCCTTTCCGAGATCGACGAGATCACCAAAGGTGAGGGGAAAGTGATTCCGTCCAAGCAGTTGCAAGTCATGCAGAGCCTTGACGGGGGCATAGTCTCTGAAATTCTGGTTCAGGAAGGGCAGGTGGTTGAACCCGGGCAGGTTCTGGTCAATATCGATACCACCCGGTTCGATTCGTCCGTCAAGGAAAATCGCGTGCAGTATTTGGCTTTGCTGGCGAGGGCGGCGCGTGTGCGAGCACTTGCGGAGGGTGTGGCTTTTGTCCCCCCCCCAGAGGCTGTTGCGGAAGCTCCCAAGACAGTAGAAGAAGAGCTGCGAGCTTACGAGGCGAGTACTTCGACCTTGAATGCACAGTTGTCGATTGCGCAGCAGCAACTGGTTCAACGTCAACAAGAGCTGGTAGAAATGCGCGCCAAGCGCGATCAGGCATCGAGAGCGTACGAGTTGACCTCCAGGGAGCTTGGATACACGAGACCTCTGCTGAAAGACGGTGCAGTATCTGAGGTAGAGTTGCTGCGGCTGGAGCGTGAAACGGGAAGATTTCTTGGCGAACGGGAAATGGCCACGGCCCAGATCTCTAAAACTCAGTCAGCCATAGCTGAGGCCTCACGCAAAGTGCAGGAAATCACCTTGAATTTCCAGAGTGAAGCGCGTAAGGAGTTGTCGGAGACGCTGGCAAAACTGAATGTGAGTTCGGCCGGGGGTGTCGGATTGGCTGACAAGGTGGACAAGTCGTCCCTTCGCTCTCCGGTTAAGGGTACTGTGAAGCGTCTTCTTGTCAACACCGTGGGTGGCGTGGTTCAACCAGGGCGAGACATCATTGAGATTGTTCCTCTCGAGGAAAACTTGCTGCTCGAAGCGAAAGTTCTCCCCAAGGACATTGCGTTCCTGCGTCCTGGCGATAGGGCACTGGTGAAATTTACAGCGTATGACTTCTCCATTTATGGCGGTCTTGAGGCCAAATTGGAGTTTATAGGTGCGGACTCGGTCACCGACGAGCGCGGCAACACGTTTTATACAGTGCGTGTTCGTACCGAAAAATCCAAATTGGGCGAGGGACTTCCCATCATTCCCGGGATGGTTGCCGAAGTTGACATCATCACGGGGCAGAAATCCATTCTGTCCTACCTCCTGAAACCTGTTTTGAAAGCAAAGCAGGCAGCCTTTACCGAGCGCTAGCTAGAGATAGCAGTGGGAAATCAGGAGTCTGTGCATTTATTTCTTTGTCCGAACGGCCGCATGCTTCCTCGGTGGAGTGAGGCTTTTCAGGGAGCTCGGGCGGGTCGCTCTCAAGCGGTTAGGTCGCCCAGATCGGGCAAGATCGATGTAGTTTGGCTGCGTTTGGAGCATGGGTTGCCCGTGGCCGTTCAGATTGAAAATTTGGGACCGCAATTCAAGTTGATCCCGTGTGTGGTGCTGAGCGATCAACCCACAGATGAGGAGGCGCTTGCTGCATTTGCCGCCGGGGCAAGAGGATATTGCAATACCCATGCTGCCGCGCAGCTTTTGGTCCAGATCGCTGCTGTGGTGCTTCAGGGGGGCCTCTGGATCGGTGAGTCATTGATGAAAAGACTTGTCGGTGCCACCGGCCGACTTCAGACGAGCGTTGCGCCGGCAACAGAGGGGGAGACCTGGTCCAGGAATCTCACTGACCGGGAAAAGCAGGTCGCACGCACAGTCGCCAGTGGCGCGAGCAACAAGGAAATTGCGCGCGCTCTCGGGATTACGGATCGCACGGTCAAGGCGCATATCGGTTCGATTTTTGAGAAACTCCAAGTGCGAGACCGTCTTCAGCTTTCGCTCAAAGTCAACGGCCACTCACTCAAAGACTGACAGTCGTTCTAGTACCTCAGTACAGTTCTCCTGGCGGAGCAAACCCATTACATTGAATCCAATGTAATTAATCCGTCTGGAATCCCCATGGCAAATGAAGCCAAAGTTGTCGGCAATGTAGTTGTGGTTGAAGGCGTGGCCTTTGCCCAGAATAAAGAGGGCGCGCAACGGCAGTTGAGGTTCGGTGATCCTGTATATGAGGGCGAAGTTCTTATTACGGCTGTTGGCGGTCGCGTAGAGCTGGCTTTCGATCAGGGAGGGAAATTTCTCCTCCGGTCCAAGGAAACCGTCACGCTGGATTCGACGGTGTTCGACAACATGCTTCCCGATGGCAATAGTGGCGCCCTATTGCCTCGTGCCGGTCAATTGACAAGCATTCTCAACGCGATAAGCGAGGGAAGCAGTCTTGACATGCTCCTTCAGGAGACCTCCTCGGGCGTTGCATCTTCTGTTGGCAGTGGTGTTACAAGTATTCGGCCAGATGATGGCAACAGCTTTGTCCGGCTCATACGGACGGCTGAAGCGCTTGCGCCGTTGACTTACGAGTACACCTCGCTTGAACGGAACTCCGTGGAGTACTCCCCTACAAGTGACGGACGATCGGTCAATGCCGCAGGCGTTTTTTCTGCCGATGCTAATGCGTTACTTGTGGGCCGCGGTCCGCAGGAGGATTCGTCGACGTTAACGTCTGCATCAACGTCTGCGTCAACTTCGACGCAAACCTCGACGTCAACACTGACAGTCAGCCTGTCGGCCACGTCCACGCTAAGCGAAGCGGGTGGGAGCATCGTTTACACGGCGACGGTGACCCAGGCGCCGACCAGCGCTTTGACGGTGACGCTGTCCAACGGTTCAACGATCACGATTGGTGCGGGTCAATTGAGTGGCACTACCAGTGTGGTGGTGGCTTCCAGTGAAGATGTATACGTAGACCCAAGCAGTATCAGCGCGACCATCGCCAGTACCAGCGGTGGTGGCATTGCCGTAACAATCGATCCGGCTGCGGCGACGACCAGTGTTACTGACACGACGAACACCACGACGGTGACCCTGAGCTCGACGACGTCGGGCACGGCGATCACCGAAGGCGGCTCGATCACCTACACCGCCACGGTTGGCGCGCAGGTGACCGGCAGCGCCCTGGTGGTGACGCT
>Ga0136567_1000414_pt1 | contig 11591 bp, 6 predicted proteins | sample AntDeeMetagenom3_FD_104788 | JGI IMG/M metagenome (GOLD analysis project Ga0136567, IMG submission 104788) | Saline lake microbial communities from Deep lake, Antarctica - Metagenome #3 | ecosystem: Environmental > Aquatic > Non-marine Saline and Alkaline > Saline | place: Antarctica: Deep lake... | reverse complement strand
GGCTGGCGTAGATCACATCATCGCCTTCGCCCGCATCAACCACGTCATTGCCACCGCCACCACGCAGCGTATCGTTGCCCCAGCCGCCAATCAGCGTGTCGTTGCCAGAACTACCGGCCAGCGTGTCATTGCCGTAGCCCCCAAGCATGATGGTGGCATGGTCCGCCGCGGCAGTCAGCAAGTCATTGCCGGCGCCACCCGTCAGGATCTGGTTGTATGTGGTGCCCGTCACGGCAACCGACTCGGTCAGGCGGCTTTGCAGCCATTCGCTCAAGGCTGTGCCGTCGATGGAAGAAATACTGCCGGTCAAAGCACCCGTGAGGCGCACATTCCCCGCGTCATAACCAAGCACCAGGTCGGCGCCGCTGGCAGCTACGGCATAAGGTTCGCCATCAACCAGCGTCAGGGTATTGGTGCCACCTTCGTCAGTCACGGTGTCGCCGGCGCCCGCCTGATAGATGTCATCGCCCTCCCCACCATTCAAGGTGTCGGCACCTTCACCACCGATCAGGGTGTCATTGCCTTCGCCGCCAATCAAGTTGTCGCTGCCAGCCCCGCCAAGCAGCATGTCGTCGCCACCACCACCGTCCAGCTGGTCGTCTCCGTCACCCCCATCAAGCGTGTCGTTGCCATGGAATTGTGCTTCAAGTTCTTCGAGGTAGGCATCTCCAGAAAGGATGTCGTTACCAGCCCCACCCAACAGGGTGTCAGCGCCGCCTAGGCCCCATAACACGTCGTTTCCGTCTTCGCCGTCCAGATAGTCGTTGCCATGGAAATCGCCCGCCAGTTCCGCCGCTTTTGCGTCGCCCAACAACTCGTCGTCACCGACACCACCATATAAGGTGTCGTTTTTGCCACCTCCAATCAACCGGTCGTTTCCGTCTTCTCCATCGAGGTAGTCGTTGCCGTGGTATTCGCCTGCGAGCTTCGCGGAAATTGCATCGCCTTGGAGTTCGTCATCTTCCGCGCCACCGTAAAGCGTGTCATCTTTGCCGCCGCCAATCAGCAGGTCGTTTCCGTCTTCTCCATCGAGGTAGTCGTTTCCGTGGTGCTCGCCTGCCACGGAAGATTCTGCGGCATCGCCCTGAAGTTCATCATCACCTGTTCCACCGTAGAGCGTGTCGTCTTTTGCGTCACCAAACAGTAGATCGTTGCCACTTTCTCCATCCAGATAGTCGTTGCCGTGAAACTCTGCGGCCAGCTGGGAAGCAGGTCCATCACCTTGAAGCTGATCATTCCCCGCTCCACCATACAGTGTGTCGTCTTTGCCGCCGGCAACGATCAGGTCATCTCCGTCTTCCCCGTCAAGGTAGTCGTCGCCGTGGTATTGGCCCGCCAGCCGACTTTCGTCGTACTCGTCCCCAAGAAGGTTGTCATTGCCCGCGCCGCCATAGAGCACATCATTCTTGCCACCGCCCAACATCGTGTCGTTGCCGTCCCCGCCATCCAGAAAGTCGCTGCCATGCGTCTCGCCAGGGGTGCTGGCGTAAGTGCCCGGCGCATTGACGCCGTCTCCTATCAGTTGGTCGTTGTCCGCACCGCCTTCAATGGTGTCGTTGCCTGCCAGCCCCCACAGCACATCTGTGCCTGTTCCACCTTCAATGCGGTCGTCGCCGCGCCCCGCGTACACCGTGTCGTCACCGGCGCCAGCGTCAATCGCGTCAGCTGCGTTGTCCATCGTTATGCTGCCGCCGTTGTTGGCCAGTGTCGGGCTCCATACTGCGCTGGGCCCGTAGCGCTGGTCCACGTTCAAATCGGTGGCGCTGAGAATGGTGTCGTTGCCCGCGCCGCCTTGGATGGCGTCTGAACCTGCACCGCCGCCAATGAGGTCATCGCCTTCTCCGCCATCGATCTGGTCGTTGCCGCCTCCGCCATATAAAGCGTCGTTGCCGCCCAGGCCGCTGATCTTGTCGTTGTTGTTGCTGCCGGAGATAACGTCTTTGTAGTCCTCTTCAACCACCCCACCGATCAGGGTGCCGTCGGCCGCCCAACTGGCGTTGCCCCAGTCGTAGCTTTGGTTGCCAGTTTCGGGGTTGGTGATGATTTGTCCGTGTTGGTCACCGGTGTAGGTGTTGGCGGCTTCTCCGGCGTCTTTGAGGGTGATGCCCCAGTTGTTGGAGGCCGCGCTTTGGCTTTCACCCTGGTAGGTGACGCTGAGTTGGGTGCTGGCGTCTGCGGTGACTTCGCCTTCTTGCACGAGCGAGAAGCTGACTTGGGTCTGGCCTTCGGCCAGGATAATGACGGCGCCTTTGGCGTCTACGGTGGTGTCGCCCAGAATGGCTTTGAATTTGTCAGCGAGGCCGGCCAGCGCCAGAGTGATGGTTTCGTTGGCTTTGGCGGCGACGTTTAAATAAACGGTGTAGAAGCTGCTGCCGCCTTCGTTGATCTGACTGGCACCGTTGACAGCGGCAGGGTTGAAGTTGGCATCAGCAAAGGGATTGATGTCTGTGCCCTGCTTGACGATGGCTTGGGGTGTATTGTCTAGCTTGATGCCGAGGTAGCCTTCGCTGCCCAGTGCTTTGGTCAGATCGAAGTTGTTGACGGTGATGGTGTTGTCAACGCTGCCTGCGCGGGTAATGACCAGCTTTCTGCCGGTGGATGAGCGGGCATCATCGTAAACACTCATGCTGACAAGTTCGTTGGAGCCGAGTTTGGCCGTCCAGACGTTGCGCTGGCCTGCGGCCTGGGTCGTCGTGACCTCGTAGCCGTCTACCTTGATACTGCCCAAACCGTCTGAATCGAGGATGGTGTCTTTGCCGAAGCTGCCTGTGAACGTGTAGGTGTCGGTGCCGGTGCCGCCTACAAGAATGTCGTTGCCGTCTCCTCCGTCTAGCGTGTCGTTGCCTGCGCCGCCGTAAAGGCGGTCGCCAATGGCGTTGTCTGTGCCATTCAAGAGATCGGCCTGGCCGCTGCCGAAAGCAACGCGGTTTGCCGCCGCGTTCAGGCTGCCGCCGTTGATACGTTGTGCGGCTGTGGTGTTGCTGAGGGTGTCGAAATAGTCGGTGTTGGTGGCGCCAATGACTTTGTCTGCATCGATTTTGTTGCGTTCAACCATGGCGCCAAGCATCGCTGCGCGGTCGGCTATCCACTGATCGGTGAAGGTTTCTGGATTCGCTGCTGTCCTGTCGGCCTGCCAAGCAGCGTAGTCAGCTGCGCGTGTGCTTTGCCAGAACGTCGCCAAGGTCGCATCGGCGGCGGCCGTTTTGCCGCTGATCCAGATCGGGGAGAGATCTTGCAATGCAACCAGGGCAGAGAAGTCATTGCGGGCGGCAGCACGCAGGTCCGCGCTGCTGGCACGCACCAGAAGACTTCCTAAATTGGCCGACAGCGGCCCATCCAGGGCGGTGCCGAGCCGTCCCATCGCGGAGTGGAGGGCATCACGGCCAGCATTGCTGGCCGGCAACACAGACTTGGACAGCCCCAGAAAGGACTCGGTAGCGTTAACCAGATTCTCCAGGCTTGCTGCCGGACCGGCTGCAGCATTTCTCATCAAAGTCCGAAGGGAGTCCAGGCTAAAATCAGCTTGCATGCGGCTGAAAAAGGCGTAGAGCGTGAGCGCGTCGTCTACCTGCCGCTGATCGTGGTTGTAGCTGGGACGGCTTGGGTCAGGAACGTTCGTTAAATATTGATCCTCTATGGGGACATTGATACGTAGCCCAGGAATGCTGTGATGGCCCGCAATAATCTCGAGGCTGGCTCCAGACTTGTTGGCTTCGTCTGATATGAAGTTCAGGATGTTTGGCGAATCAGCTGTTGGGACGCTGCCCCCCAATGCCGAGAACAGATTGGCTACATCGCTGGTGGCCGCAAAGCCAGGACTGTTAAACGCCGCCGCTTGACTAATTTGGTTTCCGAATAGCCCCGCGAAGGCCATAGCAAGGTGGCCACCCAAAGATGTACCCACCACATCAATTTTCCTGTCGGGGTCTTCCAAAAGCAACTGCGCAACTTCACCGGTAGATGTCACGTCGGCAACGCGAGTTACTTCAAAAAATGTGGAATATGTGGTGGACCCTACGGTGCGTTCTATAGCACGAAACTGTGCTACAACTGCTCCAGCTGGCGTACCAACACGCTGCCACCAGTTGTGCATTGCGACAATTTGTGCGAATGCGGCGCCGTGAGGACTGATGGACACGGCTTCGGGAAAGTCGAGCAGCTGCTGCGTGCCGCGGATTGCGACAGTGATTTGATTGAGATTGTCTGACGCTATTCCGCGAAAAACCGTTGCGTCAAAGTCGGAGTTGCCAGCGCCTGTAGGTGGAGTATCGTTGTAAGTAGGGACTGCAACTGCAAAGCGCTTTCTGAAGCGGTCCGCTTGGGCTGTAGCGAAGCCTTTACCAGACTCATTGAGATTAATTAAAAGGGCCAAGTCTTCAATATCTCGGCGCTCAAAGTACTGACCGTACGCTGCGTGCCCGATCTCGGACAGATCAAGAAGTTGTTGCGCATTGTTCATCGAAATATCCTCGGTTTATTCATAGAAGAATCAAACGGGGGCGAGTTAACGTAGGTCGCTGAGGCAAGATTGCTGCCACTGCCAACAAAGCGTCTGCAGTGATGCTGTGACGCTATCGGTGAAAACGACTGAAGCAATGCTAGCTCTCCACCGTAGCGTGAGTATCCGACCCTGCGCGACAAAATCTTCTGATCGCTTTGTCTGACAATAAGGACCTCTTTTCTGACCACCGCAGGATTTCCCTTAAGAAAATACTGGGGTTCGCCCTGCCTCAAGACAAAAGGATGGCTCAGGTCTGGCGGCTTCTGTTCAAGTGGGGTTTGTGGAAGCTCTCCTGGTACCTTGAAATAGCTTGCAGGCGCTTCAACTCGCTCGTAGATGTAGATGCCCGCATCCTTGTCGCAAAGTTGATCGACAAGTTTGTCGGCTTGATCTATTTGCCATTGGCTGTACGGACAGGAGGCCAAACTAGCCAAAAACGCTAGCGCGATAGTCCAGGGAAAAAAGCGTTTTACAAGGGTTAAAACGTTGGGCATTCAGCACTCCTGCAAGAAAATGCCGCTACACGAGTGCCACTGTGTTTGGCAAATTGGAATTGTTGCGCGGCGCTCATGTTTATAGTCATCTCTCTCTCCCCGCGTCAGCCGAAACCTTTTGCACCGGGCTCAGCAAATACTCCATGATGGTCCGGCGCCCTTGGTGGATTTCTGCGGCCACTTGCATGCCGGCCTCCAGGCCCTTGCGCTGGCTGGCATCGCCGTTGAGCGATTCGAGAAACTGCGTGTCGAGCTTGACCAGCGCTTTATAGCCCTGCGGCGCAGGCTGACCGGGGCTGTTGGCGTTGTTTGATTGCGCGTCGGGCGCCAGGGTTTCAATGCGCCCTTCGATCAGGCCGTATTTTTGAAACGGATAGGCCGCCACCTTGACCCGCACCTGCTGGCCAGTTTTGACAAAACCCATGTCTTCGTTTTTAACCTGCACCTCGGCCAGCAGTTGTTCGCCCTTGGGCACCAGGGTTAGCAAGACCATGCCGGGCTGCACCACGGCGCCCTTGCTGGTGGTGGCCACGTCTTTGACGATGCCGGCCTGCGGCGCCTTGAGCTCTAACAGGCCGGTCTTGTAGCCCATCTTCTGCGTGTCTTGCTCCAGCTTGGCCAGCTGGCCCATGGCCTCGGTGCGCTCAATCAGCAGCTGGCTACGGAAAGTACTGGACAGGCCGGCAATTTTTTTGTCTTGCGCGGTGATGGTGGACAACAACCCTTGCACAGTGGCCGCCTGGGCCTTGAGGTCTTGCGACTTTTCGATGGCCTCGCGCTCTTTGTCGTTGCCGGCTATGGGGCTTAAAAAACCTTCTGCCACCAGCTTGCTGTGCGCCTTGGCGCTTTGTTCATAACTGGGCAAAGTGTTCTTGAGCTTGGTGAGCGTTTCTTGGGCTGAGCGCAATTCGTTCTGTGCACGTTCGCGCGTTGCCACTTCCTGGGCCAGTGAATCAGTGAATGCCTGCCGGTGGGCATTGGCCTGGGCCTGCACCTGGGCAATCATCACGGGGTCGTCACCGTCTTTGATGGCGAGCGGGATGCCGGCCAGCTCCGAGTCCACACGGCGTAGCGTCAGGCGCTTCAAGGTCAATTCGCTGGCCAGGCTTCGGCTGTCGGCACCGGTCATGGTGGGGTCCAGACGGATCAAAACTTGGCCAGCCTGCACCTGGTCGCCCTCCTTGACCAGAATTTCAGCAACCACACCGGCCTCCGCCGGCTGCACAATTTTTGTGTAGCTGATGGGCACCAGCTTGCCTTCGGCCACGGCGACGATGTCTACCTTGGCAAAAATGGCCCAGGCCAACAGGATGGCGAAGAGCCCGACGACGAGGTAGGAAATCAAACGCGGCAGCTTGGGCATGGGGCTTTCCTGAATGGCCAGCAGGCCCGGGGAAAACTCGGCGGCGTCGGGCAACAGACGCTTGGTCAGGGTTTGGGACAAGCTGCTCATGCCACGGCCTTGGGTTGAACAACTCTTTTCAGGTGCCCGCCACCAATCACAAAAATCTCGTCCACCTGCAAGGTCTTGGGCAGCGCATGCGTCACAAACAGCATGCTGACCTTGCCGCGCAGGGCGTTGACAGTGGTGGCAAAGGAGTTGGCGGTTTGCGCGTCCAGTGCGCTGGTGGCTTCGTCAAAAATCAGCACCTTGGGCTTTTTGAGCAGGGCACGGGCAATGGCCAGGCGCTGCTTTTGTCCGCCCGACAAACCGGCGCCTCGCTCACCAATCTCGGTTTGATAGCCCTGAGGCAGCGCCTGGATGGCGTCGTGGATTTCAGCCATCTGGCAGGCCTGCACCACCTGGTCAAAGCTGGCGTGCGGGTTGGCCATGATCAGGTTGTCATACACCGTGCCGCTGAAGAGCACCGTCTCTTGCGGCACCACGCCAAAGTTGGCGCGCAGCTCGTTGGCGCTCAGGTGCAGGATGTCAACGCCGTCCACCTTGATCTGTCCCTCGGTGGGCCGGTAAAAGCCCTGCAGCAGCTTAGTCAGGGTGGACTTGCCGGTGCCGCTGGGGCCCATGATGGCGACGGTTTGGCCCGGCGTGATCGTGAGGTTGACGTTGCGGTACAGCAGCGGCAGTTCAGCCGCGTACCGAAAGCCGATGTCTATCAGTTCAATCTCGCCCCTGGCCTCGCTTTTGCGGCTGGGCGCCAGGCGGTAGGGCTCGGGCGGTACGTTCATCAAGTCGCCCAGCCTGTCCACCGCCAGGCTGGCCTGCTGGAACTGCTGCCACAGGCCCACCATGCGCAGCATGGGCTGGCTGAGCTTGCCGGCAAACATCTGGAAAGCCACCAGCATGCCGATGGTGAATACGGTGCCTGTTCCTGCTGCCAGGGCAACGGTGTCGGGGTGCATGACTATCCACGCGCCGGTGACCAGGATCAGCAGCGTCATCATCTGCTCCAGCGTGTTGGCCAGCACGTTGTAGGTGTTGGCGATCTGTTTGGTCTGAAAGCCCGACCGCAGGTAGGTGGCCAAGTAGCCGTCGTACCGGGATTGCAATTGCGGTTCAAACTGCAGGCTTTTGACAGTCTCCAGCCCGGCAATGTATTCGGTCAAAAAGGCCTGGTTGCGCGCGCCCAGCATGAACTGCTGGTTCAGCCGCGTCTGGAAAATGGGCGCCACAAGAAACGACAGCAGCGCAATGACGGACAGAATGCCCAGCACGATGAGCGTGAGCGTGACCGAGTAATAAAACATCACGCCCATGCAGATCAACAAAAACGGCAGATCCAAAATGATGGTGACCGCCGCCGAGGCAATGAACTCGCGTATGGTCTCTACCCCATGCAGCCGCGCCGCAATGACGCCGGTGGGCCGGTTTTGAAAATACTTGGGCGGCAGGCGAAACAGGTGCTGAAACACCGCGGCGCCCAGCACCGCATCGACCCGGTTGCCTGTGTGCAAAATCGCGTACTGCCGCACCCAGGTCAGTAGCGCGGTAAACAGCATGAACACCCCCATGCCGATGGCCAGTGCAATCAGCGTGCTCTCGGTGCGGTTGACCACCACTTTGTCGATGATGGCCTGGGTGAACAGGGGCAGACCCAGTGCCAGCAGCTGAAGCACCAGGCTGGCGCCCAGCACCTCATGCCAGACCTTGCGGTGCTTGAGCAGCTCTGGCACAAACCAGCGGAAGCCAAAGGAGGGACCGGTGGCCGAAGCAGCGTCAGGGTCGCGCACAACTTCATCTTCCGGGTACAGCAGCACGGCTTGACCGCTCAGGGTTGGTGCAAATTCGGCCCGAGGCGTGGTCAGGGGCGCCTGGCTGTTGGCCGGCAGCCAGACCACCTGGTCGTTGCTGACCGCAACCACGACGCCCAGCGTGAAGACGGGCAGCGTGATGTCGGTGACGCCCTCTAGCGCATGTGCATCAGCGGACGGCGTGCTGGGATCATGCAACTCTACCAGCAAGGGCATGGGCAACTGGTCCAGCACCTGAGGGTCGATGGCGCGAAGCTGCGTCTTGAAACCCAGGCCCCGTGCCGCACGGACCAAGGCAGCCTCGTCATAAGGTGGCGGAAACTGCTGCAGCAGCAGTTGCGCATCAAACGGAAGGCGGTACACCGCGCACAGGGTTTGCAGCGCCCACACAAAGTCGGTTTGTGAATATGCTTTTTTCATGCCCCCGCCCACAAACTATTTGTGAGCCCTCCCTCGATCCGTATGCGCAAAGCACGCGTTCGAAACACCGCGAAACGATGCCAATTTATCTATAAATCGAGAAAGGCGTGTGATCGCACCCTGTCAATGTTGACAGGGTGTGACGCAAAATCGAGGGTAATCACTAAGAAAAACCGGTTTGGTACAAGCTGGATTACAGGTCAAAGTTCGCAATCGCGTGCAAACTCGCCGCGCCTCCCTACGACCCCCGATACGTCGAATAACTCCACGGACTCACCAGCAGCGGCACATGGTAGTGCTGGCTGATGTCGGCCACGCCAAAGTCCAGGCTGACCTTGTTCAGGAAATTCGGCTCGGGCAATTTGACGCCGCGCGCGGCGAAGTAGGCTGCCACATCAAACACCAGGCGGTAGGTGCCGCGCTGCAGGCTGCTGTTGTCGTAGAGCAGACCGTCCGGGTTGCGGCCGTCGCTGTTCAGCACAAAGGACTTGACCCGCGACGCCTGCGCACCGTTGGTGGTGTAGAGCTCGACGGCCATGCCGGCCGCCGGCGTGCCGTGCATGGTGTCCAGCACATGTGTACTCAGGCCCATGATTTTTCCCCGATGGTGTGTGGTGAACAGAAGTGTATACACTTTTCGAGGCTTTCGGCTATCATCAGGCGATGGAAACCTCCACTACCCGTTCCATCGTCGAAGCGCTGACCCGCGCCATCGTCGACCACCGGCTGCATCCCGGCACCAAGCTGGCCGAGCAGAAGCTGGCCGATCATTTCGGCGTGTCGCGCACCCTGGTGCGGCAGGCCCTGTTCCAGCTTTCGCAAAACCGGCTGATCCGGCTCGAACCGGCGCGCGGCGCGTTTGTCGCGGCACCGGCGGTCAACGAGGCGCGCCAGGTGTTTGCCGTGCGCCGCATGCTGGAAGCCGAAATGACCCGCGCCTTTGTGCGCGAAGCGACACCGGCGAAGATACGCGCGCTCCGGGAACATGTGGCGCAGGAAAAAGCCGCGCTGGCCAGTGACGACGTCGCCGGCCGCACCGAACTGCTCGGTGACTTCCATGTGCGCATGGCCGAACTGATGGGCAACGAGGTGCTGGCGCAGATGCTGGGTGAGCTGGTGTCGCGCTGCGCCCTGATCACGCTGATGTACCAGAGCGCCAGTGCGGCCGAACACTCCAGCGGGGAACACGCCGACATCGTCAAGGCCCTGGCCGCGAAAGACGAAGAACTCGCCGTGCGCCTGATGGACGAGCACCTGCTGCACGTCGAACAAAGCCTGACCTTCGACCGCAAGGTCCCGAGCAACGATATTTCCATGGCGCTCTCATGACCACCTCCACCAACAACCCAGGACAATTTTCCGCCGGGCCGCCCCAAGGAAACGAGCCCCGCCATTCTGTTGGAAGGGGCAGCGCAGCACACGCAGTGGCAAGCGTGGGGGCCACATACCCTCGCGACCTGGTCGGTTACGGCCGCAACCCGCCGCACGCCCAGTGGCCGGATAGGGCGCGCATCGCCGTGCAGTTTGTGCTGAATTACGAGGAAGGCGGCGAGAACTCGGTGCTGCACGGCGACGCCGGCTCGGAGCAGTTTTTGTCGGAAATGTTCAACCCGCCGAGTTATCCCGAGCGCCACCTGAGCATGGAAGGCATTTACGAATACGGCTCGCGCGTGGGCGTCTGGCGCATCCTGCGCGAGTTCGAAAAGCGCAAGCTGCCGCTGACGGTGTTCGGCGTCAGCATGGCGCTGCAGCGCCATCCGGAACTGACCGCCGCCTTTGTCGAGCTCGGTCATGAGATCGCCTGCCACGGCCTGCGCTGGATCAACTACCAGGGCGTGGACGAAGCCACCGAACGCGAACACATGCGCCTGGGCCTGGACATCATCACGCAGATGACGGGCCAGCGGCCGCTGGGCTGGTACACCGGCCGCGACAGCCCGCGCACGCGCCGCCTGGTCGCCGACGACGGTGGCCTGGCCTACGACAGCGACTACTACGGCGACGACCTGCCCTTCTGGATGAAGGTCGAACGCAGCGACGGCACGCTGGTGCCGCGGCTGGTCGTGCCCTACACGCTGGACACCAACGACATGCGTTTTGCCCTGCCCCAGGGTTTCTCGCAGGCCGATGATTTTTTCACCTACCTGCGCGACAGCTTCGATGCCTTGTACGCCGAAGGCGACCCGAACGGCTTGAACGCGCCCAAGATGCTCAGCATAGGCATGCACTGCCGCCTGCTGGGCCGGCCCGGCCGCATCGTGGCGCTGCAGAAATTCCTCGACCACATCCAGCGGCACGAGCAGGTCTGGATCTGCCGCCGCATCGACATTGCCCGGCACTGGCAACACATCCACCCTTTCAAAGAATGACCATGGCCCTGACACTGGAACAGCTCAACACGGCAGCGCTTGCAGAGGCGACCGCCCTGCTGGACGGGCTGTACGAACACTCGCCGTGGGTCAGCGAGGCGGCGCTGGCGCAGCGGCCCTTCCGGTCCCCGGCGCATCTCAAACACGTGATGGCGCGTTTGGTTCACGACGCCGGGCGCGAGACGCAACTGGCACTGATCCGCGCCCATCCCGAACTCGCCGGCAAAGCCATGGTCAGCCAGTCGCTGACAGCTGAATCGACGAGTGAACAAAACAAGGCCGGCCTCACCAACTGCAGCCCTGAAGAATTCGCAAAAATCCAGGCGCTCAATGCCGCCTACAACAGCAAGTTCGGATTTCCCTTCATCCTCGCGGTGCGCGGGCCGCGCGGCACCGGCCTGTCGCGGCAGGAGATCATCGCCACCTTCGAGCGGCGCCTGGCCAACCATCCCGATTTCGAACTGGCCGAAGCCCTGCGCAACATCCACCGCATCGCCGAACTGCGCCTGAACGACAAGTTCGGCGTGGAGCCACGCCTGGGCCACCAGGTCTGGGACTGGCAGGAAGCACTGAGCGCCTTCAGCGATCCAGGCTATC
>Ga0136567_1000409_pt1 | contig 11663 bp, 15 predicted proteins | sample AntDeeMetagenom3_FD_104788 | JGI IMG/M metagenome (GOLD analysis project Ga0136567, IMG submission 104788) | Saline lake microbial communities from Deep lake, Antarctica - Metagenome #3 | ecosystem: Environmental > Aquatic > Non-marine Saline and Alkaline > Saline | place: Antarctica: Deep lake... | reverse complement strand
GGCCTCGGCACTCATAGGGCTCGTCACCGACAGGTGCCACCCCGTCTCGGAGCGGTGCGTTCGTCATCGGCCAGTCGACCCAACGCCCAACACCCCAAAGACGGTTTCCATCGGGTCGACGGCCCTTTTTAAGTAGCCTCTGTCTAACAAAACCATGCCCACCGTCCAGGACACCTTCATCGAGAACCGTCACCGCGTCCAACCAAACCACACCAACAACTACGAGACGGCCCACGGGGGGATCGTCATGAAGTGGATGGACGAGGTCGGCGCGATGGCGGCGATGCGGTTTGCGGGCGAGACCTGCGTCACCGCGAGCATCGACCAGATGAACTTCCGTCGACCGATACCGCAGGGTGACACCGCCTTTATTCAAGCCTACGTCTTCGACCACGGCGAGACGTCCATCAAAGTTCGGCTGCGGGCCTTCCGCGAACAGCCACGCAGCGGCGAGCGAACCCTCACCACCGAGAGCGTCTTCGTCTTCGTCGCGCTGGGCGACGACGGCAAACCGACTCCGGTACCCGAACTCACTGTCGAATCCGATCGGGATGCCGAGCTCCAGGACGCCGCCCGCGAGTGGGCCGAAACCGAGTAATCCCTCGGCGACTAATAGCCCCTAATGACCCGGCTCGCCGTTTTCCTCACGACCTTCCTGCTCCTGTCGGCCGGAGTCGCCCCGGCGGTTGTGACCGCTGGACCCGCTACCGATGGAGCCGCACCCACTGCCGGACTCTCTCCTTCCGCCGGTGTCGACTCTGGATCGCTGTCGCTGACTCAGTCGCTGTCGTCGGCCCAGTCGCCATCGTCCATCTCGTCGCTGTCGACGACCGCCTCGACACCGCAAGTAGCGACCGATTCGGGGTCTGACTCACGGCTCGGCTGTGTCGACGGGGTCTGCCACGACGACGAACTCGGGTTCGACGAGCCGACCAACCTCACCGACGAGGAACTCGATCGGCTGGTCGACCGATCGATGGCCCGCGTCGAGTAACTCCGCGGCCAGCAGTTCGAGTCGTCGGTTGACGTCGAGGTCCGCAGCCGCGAGTCGTTCCGCGACGATAGCGTCCTGACCAACTCCACACGGACCGATAGCTTCGAGCAGTGGAACGATCAGGTCTGGGAGGCGCTGTTCGTCGTCGGCGAGGACCAACGCTCGGCCGAGGCGATCGATTCGACCGTCGGCGCGGCCGTCAACGGCTTTTATATGCCATCAGCGGACCAGATCGTCATCGTCTCTTCGACGCCCGACTCCCCGTCGGTCAGCGAGCAGACGCTGATCCACGAACTCGTCCACGCGCTCCAGGACCAACAGTACGATCTGACGAGCCCGCAGTACCGCGCGGACACACAGGACGCTGATCTCGCGGTCGACGGCGTCGTTGAGGGCGAAGCGGGTTACATTGAAGCGCGCTACGAGGAGCGCTGTGCTGCGGGCCAGTGGGAGTGTCTCGACGAACCAGCGACCGCGGGCAGCAACAGTGACTCGCCCAGCAATCAGGGCATCCTGCTGACCTTGCTCCAGCCGTACTCCGATGGTCCGGCCTACATCCACGAGGTCAGGACAACTGAAGGATGGGACGGCGTCGGCGAGCGTGTCGCCGAGCCACCCGAGACGACCAGTACCATCATCCACGGTCAGCCACCCGAGGCGGCGTCGCTCGACGTTACCAATGAGGCGACCGACGGCTGGCGACGGTATGCTGACGAAGGCATCGGCGGCGCGGAAACCGTCGGTGAGGCCTCGATCTACGTCATGTTCTGGTATCAGGCCGCCGAGTACGGGGCCGATACGGTCGATACCGACTCGCTGCGGCAGGCCACCGGCGCGTACGACCAGTACAACTACTCCGCCGCGCCCTCCGACGGCTGGGCCGGTGACAAGCTCTACCCCTACGAACGCGGCGAGGACGACGGCTATGTCTGGACGACCCAGTGGGAGTCAGCCCGAGATGCCACGGAGTTCGTTGAGGCCTACGGTGCGATCCTGGATGCCCACGACGCCACCGAAACCGATTCGGGTGCCTACGTCGTCTCGGATGGGTCGTTCAGCGGGGCCTACGCGGTCGACGTCACCGACACCCGCGTCACGATCGTCCACGCGCCCACCGAAGCGGGGCTGTTCGAACTGCGACCGTCGCTCGAACCCACGGCGGTCGACGACGGCGGGGGTCCGACACCGCTCGAAGACGATGTTCCCGGCTTCGGCGTGGCGGCTGCGCTGGCCGCGCTGGTCGCGTTCGTCGCTGCCAGGCGGCGGCTGCGCTGACGGGGCCATCCCGTCTCCTTTTTGAGACAGCCACCCGAATCCGGAGCTATGACCGACCCGACTTTCGATATCGTCCCTCCCGAAGCGATCCGATCCGGACAGGCGACCGACGCCTACTTCGACCGCACCGAGTCGACGCTGCGGGCCGCGGACCGCAACCCACACGTCGCCGCCGAGGTGACCGCCGACCAGTTCCCCGACGGCGAGTTCGAACTGCTGGCCGGAATCAAGGACGCCGCCGCCCTCCTCTCGGACCGCTCGGTCGACGTCGATGCGATTCCGCCGGGTCGGCTGTTCGATGGCGGCCCGGTCCTCCGGATCGAGGGACCGTATCTGGAGTTCGCCCGGCTGGAAACCTCGCTGCTGGGCCTGCTCTCGCATGCCTCCGGCATCGCGACCGCCGCGCTCGAAGCCCGGCGGGCCGCCCCCGAGTCCTCGGTGCTCTCCTTTGGAGCGCGCCACGTCCACCCGTCGATCGCGGCGGTCGTCGAACGGAGCGCCCTTATCGGCGGCGTCGACGGCTTTTCGCACGTCGCTGCCGGCGATATCATCGGCCGGGAGGCCGGCGGGACGATGCCCCACGCGCTTCTCCTCTGTTTCGGCAAGGGCCACCAGGAGGACGCCTGGCGCGCCTTCGACGAGGCGGTCCCCGAATCCGTGCCCCGGATCGCGCTCTGTGACACCTTTAGCGACGAGAAAGACGAGGTGATCCGCGCGGCCGAAACCCTCGGCGACCGACTCGACGGCGTCAGGATCGACACCACTGGCTCCCGGCGCGGCGATTTCCGCCACATCATCCGCGAGGTCCGGTGGGAACTCGACGCGCGCGGCCACGAGGACGTCGACGTCTTCGTCAGTGGCGGCCTCGGTCCGTCCGAGCTCCGCGAACTTCGGGATGTCGCCGACGGCTTCGGTGTCGGCGGCTACATCTCGAACGCTGACCCGGTCGACTTCGCGCTCGATATCGTCGCTGTCGACGGCGAGGCGGTCTCCAAACGCGGCAAGCTCTCCGGTATCAAATCAGTGTACAGAACCGCCGACGGTGGTCACCACGTCGGCCTCCGCGGGACCGACGCACCTGCCGACGGCGAAGAGCTAATGGAGCCACTCATTCGAGACGGAACCGTCCTGGATAGTTTCGACTACTCGTTGGAGACGGCAACCGAACACGCAGAACAGGACACGTCGCTCGTCGGCTTCTAGAGCTCTTCGACGCTGCCGCCGTCGGGTCGCTCGCGGTAGACCTGACCCTCAAAGAGTGTGATCATCGTGTCGTCATCCTGCCATGACACCGGCGAAACACCGGCTTTTCGACAGACGAGGGAGAGATACTTTTCTTTGCTCCAGTTTTGCTCGACCGGCAGTGTCGGATACAGCCACGCGTGTTTGTTGCCGGTGTCGATGGCGACACCGTGAGTACCGAGTTCCAGATCTTCGAGGGGGTCGTTCGTCAGTAGGGTGTTGCTAACGACACAGACCGAAATCGAAAGATCGTCCAATTCTTTCGAGCCGATCTCCGAGCCCGCCGAGTCCGCCGAGGATGCCTGAATTGCGGCGTCGACGATCGCGTGACCGAGCTGATCGGAGCCCTGATAGGCGCCCGCACAGCCCCGGAGCCGTCCCCGCCCGCGAGTCGACTGAATCCGGACGAACGCGCCCGTTCTCGCATAGAAGGCATCCCGCATACTGCCGGGTTGCTCCCGCTGGCCGTGAAGAACATACGACTCTACTGCTTCTCGTGCGAGTTCGACTGCTCGTGCGCCGTCATCATAACTCAGCTGAACGGTCTGTGCCTCGGACATAACAGTACTCATGAGTGGGACCGACTTCAATTCTTCCCATTTGTTTAGAACAGAGTTAGGGACTCTTTTCCAGTGATCGAACGTCTTATCTGAGCCGTAGCCGTAGACTAACAGGGTAGAGAGAGCCCGATCCCCGTGGCCATGGTCGACTGTGATCAGTTCGATTACACGACCGAGGCCATGAGGAAAGTCCCCCCACCGTTCGGACAGGTGACCGGGCACAAGCCCGGAGTCGGAGACGGCTGGCGCTGAAACAGAAACGAGACCACCTGCCTTGACCGATGAGGTGCGTGCGACCGCCATAGGCGGTCGACGGCGCTTGTGGCCCCGCCGCGAGTGCGCGAACCGACCCGTAAGGGAAGGGAGTTAACCCACCGAGGGAAGCGTGGTGCGTAGCACCACGTTATATCGAGCGGGGGTTACCCCGCGAGAACGTGTGGCGGTTCTACCGCCGTGCAGACGGGCAGGAACGGATGGAACGGTGAATCCTCACCGGTGCAAGTCCGCGTCAGACAGTCGGTCGTCGACAGCGGGTCGACGGCTGGCCGTCGAGGTAGTCCGAACACGACGACGGACGCTCAGCCGAATGTCGGGTCGAAACAGAAGGGGGCTTACTCCTCTCAGCCCATTTGTGCGCCGAGCGGCCGCACCACCAAACGGACGTGCTTTTAGGTACGCGGCGGTTAACAACGGAATATGATTTTCGAGAGCCTTCCGACGACACCACGGTCGGAGGAACTCATCGACAAGGCCTTTTCACGGGCCGCCCGCTCGGGCAAGGCCAAAGGCGGCCTCGAAGCCCAGCAGTCGATGCTAACGATCGCTGTCAACATCACCTCCGACAACCTCGAAAACGTCGTCACCGCGTGGCCCGATTTCGAATACATCGACCCCTTCTACTACGAGTTGGCCGATGCCATCGTCGACGTCGACGAACTCCGACAGTCGCTATCAAAAGTGACGTGGGCGAGCCGACAGATCGAAGACCTCGGCCGCGAGTATCAGCCCAAACTCCGCAAGACCGACCCCGAAGTCGCCCGCAAACACCGCAAGCAGGCGTTCGCGCGGATCGCGGATATCATGAACCAGATCGAAGACGATCTCCGGGCGGTCGGCGACGCACGCGATGCGCTCAAGAACCTCCCCGACATCCGGCCTGACGAACCCGCCATCGTCATCGCTGGCTACCCCAACGTCGGCAAATCTTCGTTCGTCAACCACGTCACTCGGGCCTCCAATGAGATCGCCGAGTATCCCTTTACGACGCGGGCTGTCCAGATCGGCCACGTCGAGCGCGACCACATCCGGTACCAGCTGATCGACACGCCGGGACTGCTCGACCGACCAGAGGACGAACGAAACGATATCGAGCGTCAAGCCGCCGGTGCAATCGAGCATCTCGCAGACACGATTCTGTTCTTCGTCGACGCCTCCGGTGACTGTGGCTATCCGCTCGACGTGCAGTTGGAATTGCGGGACTCGGTCGAAGCCCGATTCGAGGAGCGTGACATTCCGGTGTTGACGATCTGTAACAAGAGCGACCAGTCAACCGATGTCGAGGCTGACGCCTACATGAGCGTCACCAACAACGAGGGTGTCGAGGACGTCCTGGAGCTCGCAATCGAGGCGGTCGGCTTCGAACCGGAGCTTCCCTCTCGCGGCGAGTAATCTTCCGACCGTCCGCATCCGACAGCAAAGCTATGCTTACTCTGCCCATCGGGTGTCGGTAAGCACGCCCTCCGATGGGGCCGCTTTTCGTCCAGATATCCGATGTCGCGTGGGTATACAGGTTCTCGCTTACTCGACTGTCGCTGCGGTCACGACGTACAGTTGGGTGCTAACAAAACCCATTCGTCGACAAGGCTCCATGGTATGAGTCACATCCAAGCATACTCCTTCGAGCGACCAACGACACGCGCCGCCACCGCTGGACTACCGGCCGCTGCGTCCATCCCGGCTGGAGGTGAGCACCGATGACTTCCGGTGTGGCGGTCGCTCAGGCGACGGTTCCGTCGTGGCTCCAGGAGACCGTCGCGACGACGCTCGCATTTATTCCCCGACTGATCGGCGCAGTCGTCATCCTGCTGGTCGGCTGGGTCGTCGGCCGGGCGGTCGCCACAGTCGTCGGTCGGCTGGCCGATGCGGTCGAACTCGACCGGGCCGTCCTCAGCACCCCCATCGGCGATATGCTCGGGGGCACCGAACAGGCCGTCTCGAATGCCTTCGGCACGCTGTCGGCGTGGTTCGTCTATGCCCTCGCAGTGCTGGCGGCTGCCAACGCCCTAGCCATCGAGACGCTGTCGACGTGGGTCGCGACCGCGGTTTCCTACCTGCCAGCGTTCATTGCTGGCCTGTTGGTGATCGTTCTCGGCTTCGTCGTCGCCGACTTCCTCGGTGACGCGATCAAGCGGACTCAAGCAGCCACACAGAGCGCCTACGCCGGTGCGTTCGCGGCCGGGACCAAACTGTTCCTCTACTTCATGGCCATCGTCATCGGCCTCGATACGATGGGGATCAACGTCGAGATCCTCTACGTGTTCGCCCGAGCCCTCGCGTGGGGTCTCGCCGCCGCTATCGCTATCGGTGCTGGCATCGGCTTCGGGTTGGGTGGCCGGGAGTACGTCGAGGAGAACATCGCCCGGTGGATGGGCTCGGCACGCGAGGCCGCGCCGTCCTACGGGACCCGGCAGTCCGGTGCGGAGGGCTCGACGGCCGACGACGACTGATCGACACCTCTCTTACCTCACGGTTTCGACCTGGACGAACTGCACCTCGACGGAGACCTCGTAGCCCAGCGCCCGGACAACGGCATCGTGGACCGGGGTGGCGACCGATGGCAGTGGCTGGTCAGTCGGGACCGAGATCCGGATCACCACATGGTCGACCTCGCTGAAGAGGATTCCCTCGGTGCGGCTCAGCGTGAGGTCGTCGACGCGGATGTCGTCGTAGCGTGGCTGCGAGAGCACGTTTTCAGCCGCGTTCTCGACGGCCCGTTCTTCGACGGCTGTGGTGTGGGAGTCGTAGGTGATCCCGCCCAGAAACACCGACAAAATCAGGATCGAGACGACGAGCACGACGATCCGCTTGAACACCGCGCTGCGCACGTCGGGCACCCGGAACCATGCTTCAGGACGGTAACCGGAGTACCACAACACCAGCAGTGCCGCGAGGTTGATCGACAACACATTGACGAGGACGAACACGCCGGAGCCGAGCGTCAACGAGGGAAGCCCGTAGGCGATGCCGATCCCCATCGCTGCGGCGGGCGGGATCAGCGCGACGGCGATCATCACGCCGACCAGCGAAACCGAGACGCCAGTCATGAGGCTGAGAATCCCAGCCACTCCCGAGCCGAGGGCGATCGCCAGCGCGAGAATGTTCGGGGCTAGCCGCTCGCGGACCTCACCGATCGTCAGCGGATCGAGCCCCGGCGGGACGAGGTTGCCGAAGCGGAGGGCTGCCGCAAAGAGGGCTGCGCTGCCGACTGCCACCAGCATCCCGGTGATCTGGAGCCGAACGCCCCGAAGGAACAGCGCGTGGTCGTCGACGACGGTGCCGACGCTGGCGGCCAGTGCGGGACCGATAAGCGGCGCGATCACCATCGAGCCGACGACGGTGGCGGCCGAATCCAGCAGGAGGCCCGCGGTGGCAACCACCGAGCTGATGACCGTCATCACCAGATAGGTCCGTGGCCCCGACACGAGGTTCTTGGCGTCGGTCTGGATCTCCTCGCGGGCGACCTTGTTTTCGCCTGATTCCTTCCGCATATACTCCTCGGTGAGTTCGTCGAAATGCTGCGAAATAACCGTTTCAGCCTCGACGATGACCGTGTAGGTGTTCTCGTCGATCCCCACCTCCCGGAGGTCTGCCAGCACGGACTCGACGGCGTTCGTCGGTAGCGGAAAGGTGACGACTGCGCTGAACTCGCGGCTGCTGATCTCGTCGGTCACGACGTAGTCGACGTCAGCATCGTCGAGCGTCTCGGTGACTTTCTGCTGGCTCCCCGCTGGGATCCTGACCTGTACGAGTCGCACGACTCATCACTCCATGCGGTCGCCTAAAGAACTCAGTACGACCTCGGGTGATTTTCTACCGATCGGACAGAACTGCACTAGGGTTGGAGTCGACCCAATACGGGAATTTCCGTGATCGTCTCAGCATCGAGATCCTTCCAGTAGAGCCCGTCGGGTCGGAGCGCAGTCGACTCGGTTTCGATGGTCTGTGTTGGCGTCACGATCAGATCCAGCGGCACGTCGTGGCGGTCGGCCTCGATTCCCTCGACGACTTGGCAGTCGTGGACTGTCGTAGCGACCGTGGTGGTGTCGTCGACGCGGTCGAACCCCCGCAACACGGCGAATTCGAGATCGCTATACCCCTCACCTTTGCCGACGCGACTCCCCGTCTCGTCGATGGCGACGCTGCCAGCGACGATGAGGTCGATATGTGGCATTGCTTCTGGGTCGACCGGCACCCCGTGTTTCGAACTGCCGGAGACGGTCGTCGCGGCGTCGATATCGTCGACCTCGTCGGGGTTGAGCCGAAGAAACGGCTGCTCGTCGCGGAGCCGCGGTACTGCCATATAAACAGTTTTTCCGTCACGGAGGGCCTGTCGACGGACTGGCAGCTGTGGCGCATCGGGATTGCATTTGAGCGTGTCGACCTCTTTCCATGCCTCAGTGTCGGCCAGTCTGTCGGCCGCCTCGCGGTGGTTTTCGAAGTTCGGAATCCGGCCGTGGGGCGGGAAGGGAAACCGGGCTAGCCCCTCCGTTTCGAGGCGGTCCCAGATCCGCTCCCGGAGGTCGTCTTTGGTCATACTGGTGTGGTTGCGTTCGGATTTAAAAGACGTTCGTCGACCGTCGGCTCTGCCTCCCGAGAGTTATTGAGCAGTATATAATTTCTGACCGGAATCGCAAAGAGGCAGCCAACCGAACTCCGGGTATGTCGACCAAGGTCGCCTTCGTCTGTGTCCAGAATGCGGGTCGGAGTCAGATGGCAACCGCCTTCGCTGAACAGGCCCGCGCCGAACACGACGCCGGAGACGAATTCGAGATCGAAACCGGCGGCACCCAGCCTGCCGACCACGTTCACCCCGAAGTCGTCGAGGTCATGAAGGAGAAAGGCATAGACCTCTCGGATCGGGTTCCGAAGGAAGTGACCCCTGACGATCTGCGGGCAATGGACCTTGTGATCACGATGGGCTGTTCGGCCGAGGGCGTCTGTCCGGCCGCCTGGAACGGCGAGAACCGCGACTGGGATCTCGACGACCCCGACGGGCAGGGTCTCGACTCGGTCCGAGAGATCCGGGACGACATCGAGGCTCGCGTCGACGCTTTATTCGAAGACCTCGTACTCTCGCAGTAAGATGGCAGCCGAACAGACTGAGACGACGACCGGCCGGGACTGCGTCGCCGCCGCAACCGCCAGCGCGAAACTGTGCTACACCGTGCTCTGCCACGAAGGCCCCTACACCCAATCGGCGCTTGCCGCGGAGACGGGACTCGACCGCAAGACGGTCCAGCGGGCGATTTCGTTGCTGGTCGACTGCGGTGTCGTCCGCGAGACGGTCGATCCGACCGATGCCCGACAAAAGTGCTACCGACCGGTCACCGATCGGTGTTGAGGGGCCGGAAGCCGACACGCAAGCCGTTTACCCGCTGGCAGCCCAACCTTCTGTATGTTCGAAGATCGCCCCGACCGCGACAACGAGATCGTTCTCGTCGGCCGGTCGAACGTCGGCAAGTCGACGATTATGCGGGAGCTAACGGGCCACGCCGTCCCCACTGGCAAGAAACCGGGCGTCACCCGCAAACCTAACCACTTCGACTGGTCGGGCGAGAGCTTCATGTTCAGCGACCTGCCGGGATTCGGCTTCATGTCCGGCGTCGAAGGCGAGCATCAGGACGCGATCCAAACGGATATCGTCCGCTACTTAGAGGACAACGCCGATTCGATTCTGGCGGCTGTGCTGGTCGTCGACGGCAAGAGCGTCATCGACATTATCGACCGCCACAGCGAGCGGGGCAACATCCCCCACGACGTCGAGATGTTCCACTTCCTCGAAGAACTCGATATCCCGGTCGTGGTTGCGGTCAATAAGATGGACAAGGTCGACGACAAAGACGAGCGACTTAACGACCTGTGTGATCGGCTCGGCCTCTTTCCGCCGTGGCAGCAGTGGGACGACGACACGATCGCGCCGATCACGGCCAAAAAGGGTCGGATCAACGCACTCCGCGAGGTGTTGTCGAACCATTTGCATGAGGCCAAACGCGACGATCTGCTAACGTTCGTTAAAAAGTAGTCGTCGACTACTGAATTTCAGTCGACACTGACGGTCCGGGCCATGAAGACGATAGCGGTCGATGAGGGTGTATGGCTCGCAACACGACCGCAGGCTGGTCGCTGATCAGTTCGGGACTCGTCACGTTGTTGTTGACCGCACTCCCCGGCGACTCCGTCTGGTGGGGGGTGGGACTGCTCGCAGTCGGGATTTTCGTGCTCGTGAAGACGTGACCGTACATTTGGCGTCCGACCGAACCCCGGCGGTCCGGGCCGAACGGACTGTTTTAGGTTCCCTTTTGACCCTCTGGTTAAAATAGGCCGATATGTCCGAACCGTGGCAGATACTTCTGCCGACCCAGATCGACCCATCCGGGCCATCATCGATCGCTGATTTTGCCGAGTGTACTGGCATGGACGAGTACGACAGCGTCGACGCCGCGCTGGACGACATCGCTACCTACGACGCGGTCATCGTCAGAGTCGCCGAACTCGACCGCGAGGTCATCGAGCGCGCCGCGAACCTGAAGGTCATCGCCAAACACGGCAGCGGCCTCGACAACGTCGACATCGAGGCGGCTTCCGAACACGGGATCGTGGTCTGCAACACGCCGGGGGTCAACTCCCGATCGGTCGCCGAACACGCGATCGCCCTGCAGTTCGGCGTCCAGCGAAACCTCGCGGCCGCCGACCGCCACGTCCGCGACGGCGGCTGGGATCGATCCGCCTACACCGGCCACGAACTGCAGGGTGACACGCTGGGACTGATGGGGTTCGGCGCCATCGCCCAGGAGACGGCGATGATCGCCCAGGGGATCGGCCAAGATGTCGTCGTCTATGATCCGTACGTCCCGGCCGACGACGTTCCCGGGGAAATCGACCAGATCGACGACCTGACGGCGCTGTTCGCCCGCTCGGATACCGTGAGCATTCACGTGCCGCTGGTCAAAGACACGCGACACGCCGTCTCGACGCCACAATTGGAGGCACTCGGCGATGGGGGCGTACTTATCAACACTTCTCGCGGCGGGATCGTCGACGAGGCAGCACTCTTTGAGGCCCTCGAGGATGGCGTGATCGCGGCTGCCGGACTCGACAACTTCGAACAGGAGCCCCCGGAAGAGGACAATCCACTGCTTGATCGTGACGACGTGCTCCTCACGCCACACGTCGGTGGTGTCACGTACAACGCCTTAGCCCGTATGAGTCGCGCGGCCGCAGCGAACGTCCGGACCGTCTATGAGGGCGAGCTGCCGGAGTCAACGGTGAACCGCGAGGCGCTCGACCGACAGATCGAACAGTAAGCACTGTGG
>Ga0136567_1000267_pt1 | contig 14127 bp, 10 predicted proteins | sample AntDeeMetagenom3_FD_104788 | JGI IMG/M metagenome (GOLD analysis project Ga0136567, IMG submission 104788) | Saline lake microbial communities from Deep lake, Antarctica - Metagenome #3 | ecosystem: Environmental > Aquatic > Non-marine Saline and Alkaline > Saline | place: Antarctica: Deep lake... | reverse complement strand
ACGCTCTTCCGATCTGGCAAACACCTCGCCACGCTCCACGGCAGCCATCAGGCGGGAAAAGTTCTGGTTGGCCTCCCGCAGGGAGATCGCTTGGTGAGGCATCAGGTCAGGGACAGCATGAAGAGGTTGAGGGCGGGCCATCAGAGGGGCCCGGGGAAGCATGACCAACCAATGTACTACATTTTGTAGTACAAAAAATCCCCAACACCTGCCGCGGCTTTGCCTCACCGGCAAAAAAGTTTTGTTGCAGGTGTGCAACGGAAATGTATTTAGCAGGCTATTTCCTTTGCGAAAGCTTCCGGCCTCTGGTGCAATACATACAACTTCCTAAATGGAGGTTGGCCCGGGGATCCAAAATCCTGGAGCCCTATGTTTAACCTTGGAGAAACTCGCAATGAAAAAATCCCTAGTTGCTCTGGCTGCATTCGCAGCTGTTAGCGCTTTCGCTCAGTCTTCTGTGACCCTGTCCGGCGTTATCAAAGGCGGCGTTGCCCAAAGCAAATACTCCAACGGTGCTGCCGGCACCAATGGTAATGGCATGAGCGTCGTCGACGGTAGTTCGCGCTTCATCATTGGCGGCACCGAAGACCTCGGTGGCGGCCTGAAAGCCATTTTCCAGGTCGACTCGCGCTTCCGCGTTGACGGAGGGAGTGGTTTTACCACAGCCGGCGGCAATACCTTTGTTGGCCTGAGCGGCGGCTTGGGCATGGTCCAACTCGGCAATCTGGACACACACTACTGCCTGGGCTCGGACCAGAATGGTGCACGCGCCACGGCGCTGGGTGCTTCGAGCTGCTCGTTGCTGGGTTATGTCAACGGCCGGGAATTTGGCGCAGGCTCCAATGCCATTGCCAACGCCGCCCGTTCGAGCAACATGATTCGTTACACAACGCCCAATTTCTCGGGCTTCCAGGGCCAGCTGAACTACAGCACCAACGCCTTTGGCAACGAAGGCACAGTCGGCGCTGCAGGCAAGGGACGCGCCATACACGCCGGTTTGAACTACGGCAATGGCCCGATCAAGGCCGGTCTGTCTGTCTGGAATTCCAAGTCTGAAGATCGTAGCGCTACCGCCACCCGTGCGGACCAGAAAGCCTATACGGTATTTGGCAACTACGACTTCGGCGTGGCGACGGTTGGCCTCACCATGGACCAATCTACACTCAACGGCGGCTTGATGACTGCGGCTCAAACCGAGTTCAAACGTCGCGCATGGTCTCTTCCTGTGACCGTGCCGCTGGGCGCAGGTACCTTCCTGTTCACCTACACCAAAGCGGGTGATGTAACGGGCACTGCGCCTGCGGCCGCCAATCGCAACACGGGTGCCACGATGTTGTCCGCTGGTTACGACTACTCCCTGTCCAAGCGCACTTCGCTGGGTGTGTCTTATGCCCGCATCAATAACAAGGCCAACGCTGGTTATGGCTTGTACACACAGGCCACATTGGGTGGTACGCCACCAAATGCTTTTGGTCAGGATGTCAGCCAACTCTACATGGGCGTTCGCCACGCTTTCTGATCCCCGGCTGGCTTATTAAGCCAGCTTGAGATTTGAACCTCAAAAGCCGCCCGTCTCTTTTGACTGGCGGCTTTTTTCATGATCGATTCATGCGTATGGCTCGCATGCTTCATGCTTTCTGTGCGCTTTAGACAGTCGATAAGACAAGACTTGTCGCAGTGTCATCAAACCGTCGCAGATTTTTGATTTAATAACAAAACTTTCGAAAACGAAAGTTCGCCCAAGGGTGAACACCACTTGGACCGTCATCTTCAACATCAAAGAAACCTTGCAATGAAAAAAACCTTAATTGCGATCGCAGCCCTGACGGCTGTCAGTGCCTTCGCCCAATCCTCGGTCACCTTGTCCGGCACCTTGAAGGGTGGCGTTGCCCAGACAAAATACTCCAACGGTCCTGTTGGCTCGGCCAATGGCAATGGCCTGAGCGTTGCTGACGGCTCTTCGCGCTTCATCATTAGCGGCACGGAAGACCTCGGTGGCGGCCTGCAAGCTCTCTTCCAGATGGACGCGCGCTTCCGCGTGGACGGACCTTCCACTGCCACGCCAGGTGGCGGCAATACCTTTGTGGGCCTGCGCGGCGGCTTGGGCATGATTCAACTCGGCAATCTGGACACGCACTACTGCCTGGGCATGGACTCGGAAGGTTCGCGTGCAACCGCCCGCCAGGCCAACAGCTGCGCACTGCTCGGTTATATCAATGATACGGCCGTCGCCAATACTGCCGCCCGCACCCCCAACGTGGTTCGTTACACCACACCCAATTTATCGGGCTTCCAGGGTCAGCTGAGCTACAGTGCCAGTCCATTTGGCAATGAAGGCACGGTCGGCGCCGCAGGCAAGGGACGCGCTATGCAGGCCGGCCTGAACTACGGCAAGGGCCCGATCAAGGCTGGCCTGTCCGTGTGGGATGCCAAGTCTGAAAGCCGCATTGCCGGCGCTGCCCGTGGCGACCAAAGGGCCTATACGCTGTTTGGCGACTACAACTTTGGCGTGGCCACCGTGGGTTTGACCTATGACCAATCCGAAATCAACGCTGGCCTGATTGGCGCTGCTGATTCCAAAACCAAGCGTAATGTCTGGTCCATGCCTGTGACCGTGCCCGTGGGTGCGGGCACTTTCTTGTTCACCTACACCAAAGCTGGTAACGGCGAGCGCAACGGTGTGGACATAGCCAACAGCAGCTCTGCGCTGTGGTTCATGGGCTACGACTACTCGCTGTCCAAGCGCACCAAAGTGGGCGTTTCTTATGCCAAGTTGAACAACAAGGCCAACGCTGGCTACACGCTGTATACCCAAGCTTCGGCCAATGGCACGCCCAACAACGTCGTCGGTCAGGATGCCAGCCAGTTGTACATGGGCATTCGTCATGTATTCTGATCTGGCGCTGGTTTAAGCCAGCTCTTTTCTCCAAGGTTTTTACCGCCAGCCTCACCGCTGGCGGTTTTTTTTCGTCAAGCCCGGCCGGGCAGCGTTGAACCGGCCTGCTCACGCTGCCCATGCCGCTGACGCACATCAAACCCCACTATCATCGGAGGCAGGAAGTGACCCCATGACATCGCCCACCCGAAAAACATCTGTCCCGCGCGCAGCAGGCCTTCAACCGGCCGACTACCTGAAAAAAATCCTGACAGCGCGCGTTTATGACGTGGCGGTCGAGTCCGGCCTGGAACCCGCGAAAAACCTGGGCAAACGCCTGCACAACACCGTGCTGCTCAAACGCGAGGACCAGCAACCGGTGTTCAGCTTCAAGCTGCGCGGCGCCTACAACAAGATGGCGCACTTGAGCCCGGCCCAGCTCAAGAAGGGCGTGATCTGCGCCTCGGCCGGCAACCATGCGCAGGGTGTGGCGCTGGGCGCGCACAAGCTCGGCACGCGCGCTGTCATCGTGATGCCGGTCACCACCCCGCAAGTCAAGGTCGATGCGGTGCAGGCGCTCGGCGGTGAGGTGATTCTGCACGGCGACAGTTACTCGGACGCCCACCTGCACGCGCTCACGCTGGAGAAAACAAACGGGATGACCTTTGTGCACCCCTTTGACGACCCGGACGTGATTGCCGGCCAGGGCACGATTGCGATGGAAATCCTGCGGCAGATCCAGACCATCGGCAAAGGCTCGCTGGACGCAGTGTTTGTTGCCATCGGCGGTGGCGGCCTGATCTCCGGCGTGGCCAACTACATCAAGGCGGTGCGCCCCGAGGTCAAGGTGATTGGTGTGCAGATGAGCGACTCGAACGCGATGGCGCTGTCGGTGGGCGCCGGCAAACGTATCACCCTGACCGATGTCGGCCTGTTTGCCGATGGCACGGCTGTCAAACTGGTTGGCGAAGAAACTTTCCGCATCAGCCGCGCGCTGGTCGATGAATTCATCACGGTGGACACCGACGCCGTCTGCGCCGCGATCAAGGACGTGTTCATCGACACACGCAGTATTGTCGAGCCCTCGGGCGCCATGAGCGTGGCCGCCATCAAGCAGTACGTGGCCACCCACAAGACCAAGGGCGAAACCTACGCGGCTATTCTGTGCGGCGCCAACATGAACTTCGACCGCCTGCGTTTTGTCGCCGAACGTGCCGAAGTCGGCGAGGAGCGCGAGGCCTTGTTTGCGGTGACGATTCCCGAGGAGCGCGGCAGCTTCCGGCGCTTTTGCGAGCTGATCGGCGAGCTGCCCGGCGGTCCGCGCAGCGTGACCGAGTTCAACTACCGCATCAGCGATGCCAGAGAAGCCCATGTATTTGTTGGCCTGACCACCCGCGGCAAAGGCGAAAGCACCAAGATCACCAACAACTTCAGCAAACACGGCTTCAAGGCACTCGATTTAACCCACGACGAGCTGGCCAAGGAACACATCCGCCACATGGTGGGCGGCCACTCCGCGCTGTCGAAAAACGAACGCCTGCTGCGTTTTGTGTTTCCCGAGCGGCCCGGCGCGCTGATGAAGTTTTTGGGCGCCATGCAACCGGGCTGGAACATCAGCCTGTTCCACTACCGCAACCAGGGCGCCGACTATGGCCGCATCCTGGTCGGGCTGCAGGTACCCAAGGCCGACAACAAGGCCTTCAAGGCCTTTCTCGACACCCTGGGCTACCCGCATGTGGAAGAGACCGACAACCCGGTCTACCGGCTGTTTCTGCAAGCCTGACCAGCCTTGCCATGACTTCAGCACGGGCCGGCGCGCCAGCCAACTCCTCCTGCCCGCGCTGCGGCGCAAGTTTTCGCTGTGGCTTGGTGGGTGGCGACAGCGCGTGCTGGTGCGTCAAGCTGCCCCACATCATGCCAGTGCCTTCCGCCTCTCCGTCTACAACCGGCGCTCCGGGAGCCTCCTGCTTTTGCCCCGCCTGCCTCCAACAGATCACCGATGACCGACAAAACACTTCTCCTGCCCGCGATTGAAACCACCGCAGACGCCGCACTGGCAACGCGGCTGCAGCACCTGATCGACCACAAGACCAAGCCCCTGGGCGCCCTGGGCCGGCTCGAAACCCTGGCCCTGCAACTGGGTTTGATCCAGCGCAGCGAAACCATCCGTTTCGACACGCCGCAGATGGTGGTATTCGCCGCCGACCACGGCATCGCCTCGGAAGGCGTGTCGGCCTTTCCGCAGGCCGTGACGCTGCAGATGGTCGGCAACATGCTGGCCGGCGGCGCAGCCATCAATGTGTTTGCGCGCCAACACGGCTTTGCTCTGCAGGTGGTGGACGCCGGCGTGGCCGCCGAGCTGGCCGACCACCCGCAACTGCTGCAGCGCAAAGTTGCGGCAGGCACCGCCAACCTCTGCGCAGGCCCCGCGATGTCGTCGGCGCAAGCGGTGCAGGCTCTGCACACCGGCATGGCCGTGGTGAAGGATTTGCCAGGAAACGTCGTGGCCTTCGGCGAGATGGGCATCGCCAACACCTCTCCCGCCGCGCTGCTGCTGGCCCGGCTGGCCGGGCTGCCGCTCAGCGAGGTGGTCGGACGCGGCACCGGCTTGGGCGATGCGCAACTGGCCCACAAGCAAGCCGTCCTCACGCGGGCGCTGGCACGCCACGCCGATGTGCACGAGCCGCTGGCGGTGCTGGCTGCGCTGGGCGGTTTTGAAATTGCGATGATGACGGGCGCCATGCTGCAGGCCGCCAGCGAGCGCCGCGTGGTGCTGGTTGATGGTTTTATCGCCGGTGCCGCCGCGCTGGCGGCCTGCGCCTTGCTGCCCGCCGTGAAGGACTACCTGGTGTTTTGCCACCGCTCGGCCGAGCGCGGCCACCACCTGTTGCTCGCGCACCTGCAGGCCACACCACTGCTGGATCTGGACATGCGCCTCGGTGAAGGCACGGGCGCGCTGCTGGCCTGGCCGCTGCTGCAGTCGGCGGCGCTGTTTCTGGCCGAGATGGCGAGTTTTGATTCGGCCGGGGTCAGCGGGAAAACGGGGACATAAGCGTCGTGGCCGGTTCAGTGACTTCCCCCTTCCTGTGTTGTCATCCCGGACTCGATCCGGGATCCATGCGACATCTACCCACAGTTGCAGTGATCCAACATGGATTGCGGGTCAGGCCCGCAATCACAAGCGATGCCTGGGTTCAGCCATGAGCCGGTTCTTGCGTCACTTTCTGCTTGCCGTCCAGTTTTTCACCCGCATCCCGGTCACCGGTTCCCTCGCGCAATGGGTGGGCTACAGCCCGGCCATGCTGCGCGCCAGCGCCGCGCATTTTCCCGGCATTGGCTGGCTGGTCGGCGCTGTCGCTGCGGGCGTCTATGCCCTGCTGATGGCGCTGCTGCCCCTGAGCCTGTTCACACCGCTGGTGGCCGCTGCGCTGTCCACCGTGGCCACGGTGCTGCTGACCGGCGCCTTCCATGAGGACGGCCTGGCCGATGTCAGTGACGGGCTGGGCGGAAGCGGCGATGCGCCGCGCGCGCTGGAGATCATGAAGGACTCCCGCGTCGGCGCTTTCGGCGCGCTGGCGCTGGTGCTGGTGCTGGCCTGCAAGCTGGCGCTGATCGCGCTGCTGGGCTCCGTCGAAACCGAGCTTCGGGACAGGGAGGAAGCCGTACTGGCGCTCGATCCCTGGCTGGTGCCCGCCGCGCTGTTTGCCGCCCACGTCGTCTCGCGCGGCTTGCCGCTGCTGTTGATTCGCGTGTTGCCGCATGTGGGCGACACCGCCACGTCCAAGTCCAAACCGCTGGCCGACCAGATCACCCTGGGCAGCCTGGGTGCCGCTTTTTTATGGTGTTTCATGGCCCTTGCCCTTGCCAGTTATGCGCTGGACGCTATTGCATTGATAGCAGCCTGCAGCTTTGCCGTGATCGCGCTGCTGTGGATGGGACGGCTGTTCACTCGCCGCCTGGGCGGATTCACCGGCGACTGTCTGGGCGCCACCCAGCAGGTCTGCGAAATCGCCTTCTACCTTGGCCTGGCCGTCGGAATCTGAACATGACCCCCACGTTCGCGTCACTGCGTGTAGCTCTCTGCCCCCAGAGGGGGCTAATTTTCCTTGGGGCGGCCCTGCGGAAAATTGCTGCATGAAGCTCTGGCTGGTCCGCCACGCGCCTGTGCTGCTGGCGCCCGGCTGTTGTTACGGCGCGCTCGACGTGCCGGCCGACGACGGCGCCACCCGCGCATCTGCCCTTGCACTCGCGGAAGTGCTGCCTCAGGGCCTGCGGGTCAGCAGCTCACCGCTACAAAGATGTGAGCAGCTCACGCAGGTGCTGCAAGGGCTGCGGCCCGATTTGACGGTTGGAAGTGATGCCAGGCTGCGCGAAATGGACTTCGGCAACTGGGAGGGCCGGCGCTGGGACGCGATTGCCCAAAGCGAATTCGACGCCTGGACCGCCGACTTCGCCGGCCATGCGGTGGGCGGCCATGGCGAGAGTGTGCGTGCAGTGATGGCCCGCGTGGGCCAGGCCTTCGATGAGTTGAGCGGTGAAGCCGACGGGGTGTGGATCACCCACGCCGGCATCATTCGCGCCGCGCAATTGTTGGCCCAGGGCATCCGCCAGGTCGAGCACGCCGACCAATGGCCGCAGGACGGCGTGGCCTGCGGCCAATGGCGCACACTTGAGCTATCGTTGGACAAACCCTCCGCAAGGTAAACATGGCAGCAACGCTCGACGGACAACTGGTGGTGGCGATTTCATCACGCGCGCTGTTCGACTTTGAAGAAGAAAACCGCGTCTTCGAGGACGGCATGATGCAGCCGCCCGTGCCCGGCGCCAAAAAAGACGCGGCCTACATGCAGCTGCAACTCGATCGGCTCGACGTGCCGGCCAAACCCGGTGTGGCTTTTTCGCTGGTCAAAAAACTGCTGGCCTTTAACCAGGCCCCGCCCTCACCCCAACCCTCTCCCAAAGGGAGAGGGAGTGAACAGCCGGGTGCAGGTGCCTTGCTCCCTCTCCCCCTGGGAGAGGGCGGGGGTGAGGGCGGCAGTGGGCAGCCGGTTGAAGTAGTCATCCTGTCGCGCAACGACCCGGTCTCGGGCATGCGCGTTTTCCGCTCGGCCCAGCACTACGGCCTGAACATCCAGCGCGGCACCTTCAACCGGGGCGAGGCGCCCTGGCGCTACCTCAAGCCGCTGCACGCCAACCTGTTTTTGTCGGCCCACCTGAGCGATGTGCGCGATGCGCTGGCGGCCGGCGTGCCGGCTGCGCAGGTTTACCCACAGTCGGCCCATGCCAGCGACAAACACCCGAACGAGGTGCGCATTGCCTTTGACGGCGACGCAGTGATTTTTTCGGACGAGGCCGAACGCGTGTTCCAGTCGCAGGGCCTGTCGGCCTTCCAGGCGCATGAACGCGCCAAGGCCGCGCAACCGCTGCTGGCCGGGCCCTTCAAGCCGCTGCTCGAAGCCCTGCACCGGCTGCAGCAGGTCGGCACCTCGCACATGCGCATACGCACCGCGCTGGTGACGGCGCGCAGCGCGCCGGCGCATGAACGCGCCATCCGCACGCTGATGGACTGGAACATAGAGGTCGACGAAGCGATGTTTCTGGGTGGCCTGGCCAAGGGCGAGTTTTTGCGCGAGTTTGAACCCGATTTTTTCTTCGACGACCAGACCGGCCATGTCGATTCAGCCTCGCAGCATGTGCCGTCGGGCCATGTGGTCAGCGGCGTGTCGAACCAGCTGTCGTGACAGCTTGAGCCTGCAATGGCGGGCTTGACCCGCCATCCATGACCCCGTCTCGCAAAAATTGTCGGGGCAGCGATGGATCCCGAATCGCGTCCGGGATGACAGACAAGTCAGCGGCCCTGAAACTTCGCCGGCCGCTTTTCCACGAAGGAACGCACACCTTCCGCCGCGTCTTCGCTGCGCGACAGCCCCTGCTGCACGGCGATGAAGTCCTGCATGGCGGCGAGCGGGCCGTGCTCGACCGCCTTGAGCGCGTTGTTGCGTGTGGCCACCACCGCCAGCGGCGCCTGCGCCGCAATCACCCCGGCAATGCGCAAAGCCTCGTCCAGCACCTGTGCGGCGGGCACGATCTTCTGCACAAAGTTCAGCCGCAAGGCCTCGGAACTGCCGAACTCGTCGCCGGTCAGCAAATGCAGCAGCGCATTGCCCAGCCCGGCGCGTTCAGCCATGCGCAGGGTCGCGCCGCCGGTGGCCATGATGCCGCGCTTGACCTCCAGTTGCGAGAAGCGACAGTTATCCGCCGCCACCACAATGTCGGCGGCCAGCATCAGTTCGATGCCCAGCGTGTAGGTGATGCCCTGCACCGCCACCACCATGGGTTTGCTGCGGCGCCGGTAACCTTCCATGCCGAGGTTGAGCGGATCGACCAGCCCCAGCGGCACCGCCTTTTCGCCGCGCTGCATCAGCGGCGCAATCGTCGGCAGGTCCAGCCCGGCAGTGAAGTGCTCCCCCACCGCATGCAACACACCCACGCGCAGCGCCGGGTCGTCGTCGAGGCGCGTGTAGGCCTCGCCAAGTTCACGGAACATCTTCGGCGTGAAACCATTGCGTTTGGCCGGGCGGTTGATGGCAATCAGCAGCAGCGGGCCTTGCACGGTGCAATCGACGCTGCCATCGGCAGACGAAGGAGAAGAAGGTAAGTTCATGGAACCATCCTAGCGCTGCCGCCTCACACAACGCATCACCCGCGCGACAGTCACAGCACTACACTGACACACATTCCCCGCTCAAGAAGGACACACCCATGGTCACGACAGCTCCGGCCGCCACCGCGTCCGGCAAATTCGCCACCTTCAAGGACTTCTGCCGAAAAACCTGGGCGCTGACGCGGCCCTACTTCCAGTCAGAGGAAAAGTGGAAGGCACGCGGCTTGTTGCTGGCCATCGTGTTGCTCAACCTGGCTGCGGTCTACATGCTGGTTTTGCTCAACGAGTGGAACCGGGTCTTCTACGACGCGGTACAAGAGAAAAACCAGCCGGTGTTCTGGGAGCAGCTCGGCCGTTTCACCTACCTGGCCTTTGCCTTCATCATCATTGCGGTTTACCGCTTTTACCTGACCCAGTTGCTGGAGATTCGCTGGCGCGCCTGGATGACCGGGCACTACCTGCAGCGCTGGCTGGCCAACAAGGCCTTCTACCAGATGGAGCTTGCCCGCTATGCGCCCGCGGGCACGCAGCCCGCCACACCCGACAACCCTGACCAGCGTATTCAGGAAGACCTGAACCTGTTCACCACCTACTCCATCTCGCTGAGCATGGGCCTGCTCAACGCCGTGGTCACGCTGCTGAGTTTTGTCGGCATCCTGTGGAGCCTGTCGGGGCCATTTGCCTTCACCCTGGGCGGGAGCAGCTTCAACATCCCCGGCTTCATGGTCTGGATGGCGGTGCTCTACTGCACGGTCGGCAGCATCATCACGCACTACATCGGCCGGCCGCAGATCCGGCTCAATTTCCTGCAGCAGCGTTACGAAGCCGACTTCCGCCACCACCTGGTGCGGGTGCGCGAATACAGCGAGTCGATTGCGCTGGACAAAGGCGAGGCGGTCGAGCGGGCGCAACTGGACAGCCGCTTCTCGACGGTGCTGGCCAACTACCTGACGCTGATCAGAAAGCAGAAAAACCTGATCTGGTTCACCAACTTCTTCGGTCAGGCGGCGGTGGTGTTTCCCTTCATCGTTGCGGCACCGCGCTTTTTCAGCGGCGCCATCCAGCTCGGGCAGCTGATGCAGATTGCGTCGGCCTTCGGCCGGGTGCAGGACTCGCTGAGCTGGTTTGTCGACAACTACAGCAGCCTGGCGGCCTGGCGCGCCACGACCGACCGCCTGACCAGTTTTGAAGACAGTTTCAGGGCCCTGAGCCAGGCGCAGCAAGCGCAGGCAGCTATCAATTCAGTAGCGTCTGATACTTCGGCACGAGCACTCGACACGCAGGACCTGACGGTGTCCCTGCCCGGCGGGGCGGTCCTGCTCAGCGGCGTTTCACTGCATGCGGAAGCGGGTGACCAGGTCCTGATCAAGGGCCCGTCAGGTAGCGGGAAATCCACGCTGTTCCGTTCTTTCGCGGGGATCTGGCCGTTCAGCCGCGGGCGCACCGCGCTGCCGGCCAACACCATGTTCATCCCGCAGCGCCCCTACTTTCCCAACGGCCGCCTGCGCGACGCGCTGGCCTACCCGCAGCCGGCCGGCAGCTACAGCGACGACGCCCTGCGCCAGGCGCTGGACGACGCCTTGCTGCCGCAACTGGCCGCGCGGCTCGACGACGAGGACGCCTGGAGCCAGAAGCTGTCGGGCGGCGAACAGCAACGCCTGGCGATTGCCCGCGTGCTGCTGAAAAAGCCGTCCTGGGTGTTTGCCGACGAGGCCACCAGCGCACTGGACGAAGCGGCCGAAAAAACGCTGTACGAACGCCTGACGGCGCAGGTCCGGCAGGCCGGCGGCGCCCTGGTATCGATTGCCCACCGGCCGGCCGTCGCGGCTTTTCACAACAGGCAGTGGACGCTGGAAAAACTGCCTGAAGGCGCAGCAGCCTTGTACCAGCTGCGCGAGACTGCCACCGATCAGCGGGCGGGCGGGGCCGCCGCGTAAGCCGCATACCCGCGCGCGCGCAACTCGCAGGCCGGGCAGCTACCGCAGCCGTAGCCCCAGTCCTGCCGGTGTTCACGGTCGCCGAGGTAACAGGTGTGGGTGTGCTCGATGATCAGCTGAATCAGCGCCTGCCCGCCCAGCGCCTCGGCCATGGACCAGGTCGCGGCCTTGTCTATCCACATCAGCGGCGTGTCGATCAAAAAGCGTTTGTCCATTCCCAGCGACAGCGCCAGTTGCATGGCTTTCATGGTGTCGTCGCGGCAATCGGGGTAGCCTGAAAAATCGGTCTCGCAGACGCCGGTGACCAGCACCTGCAGGTCGCGGCGGTAGGCCAGTGCCGCGGCCAGGGTCAGGAACAGCAGGTTGCGGCCGGGCACAAAGGTATTCGGCAGGCCGGAACTTTCCATCTTGAACGCCGTGTCGCGTGTCAGCGAGGTCTCGCTGACCTGGCCCAGCACCGCGAGGTCCAGCACATGGTCATCGCCGAGCTTGCCGGCCCACTGCGGAAACTGCGCGCGCATCTGCTGCAGCACCACCAGCCGCGCCTTGAGTTCCACGCTGTGGCGCTGGCCGTAGTCAAAGCCCACGGTCTCCACGCGCTGGTACTTGGCCAGCGCCTGGGCCAGGCAGGTGGTGGAGTCCTGGCCTCCGGAAAACAGAACAAGGGCGGTGGTGTGCATGGCGGAACATCGGGCAGCGGCAAAACAGTTATTGTGCCCGCCCGCAGCGCTAGAAGCGGTAACTGGCCGACAGCGACAGCACGTAGTTGCGGCCGGCCGCCGGCTCGAAGTAGCGGCCATTGCCTTCGTTGACGATGACCGAGCCGGCGTATTTGCGGTCGGCCAGGTTGTCCACGCGTGCGGTCGCGGCGATGTTCCAGCGTGCCAGGTCGAACACATAGCCCACATGCGCACCCAGCGTGACGAAGGACGCGGCCGCATCGCTGTTGACGTCGTTGACCGCGACATTGCTCAGGTAACGCGCATCGACGCCGCTGCGCCAGCCGGTGGGCGGGCGCCAGCCCAGTTCCATCGCCAGCGCGTGGCGTGCCGTGCCCGGAATGCGGTTGCCGGCCGGTACCTGGCCAGCCGGGCAAAGGTTGGCATTGACCGGGCAGGCAAAAGCATCGCGGTAACGTGCATCAAGCAGCGTGTAGGAGAGCTGTGCCAGCCAGTGACGCGCCGGCGCCACGCTGGCCGCCAGTTCGAGGCCGCGGCGGCGAGTCTCGCCAGCGTTCTGGAAAGTGCTGCGCCCGCCGGTATTGCTTTGCGTGACGATCTCATCCTGCGTGGCGGTGTGGAACACGGCTGCCGTCCATTCGGCGCGCGTCGTCGCGCCTTCTGCAGTGCGCCATTTCACACCGGCTTCGAGGTTGTCACTGCGCGAGGGGCGCAGCGCGAAGTTGAGCCCGCTGCCCGTGGCGCGGTAGGCCAGCTCATTGAAAGTCGGCGTTTCGAAGCCGCGCCCGGCCGCCGCGTACACCCGCCACTGTTCCGATGGCGCAAAACTCACGCCGGCCGCCGGCAGGGTGGCGCTGTAGGACACGCTGCCGCTGTCGTTGCCGTTGCCCGGTACGACGTAGTTGTCGGCGGAGTCGAAATTCACCCGGCTGTGGCGCACGCCGGCGTTGACGGTCCAGCGCGGCGCCGGCTTCCAGGTCGCCTGCAGATACGGATCCAGGCTGGTGACGCGGTTGTCCTCGTCGCGGCGCAGCGCGCCTTGCACGCCCAGCGTTGTGCCCTGGAAATTCTGCCAGCCACGCCGCTGCTCGCTCATGTTGTCCCAGGCCAGGCCGCCGACAAGCTCCAGCGGGCGTTGCGCCAGCGTCGTGCGGGTGGTCCATCGCGCATCGAGCCCGCCGTAGTTGCGCTCCAGCCCGATCACGCCACCCGGGTGCTGCGCGCTGCTGTTCTGGACAAACACCGGGATCGACTGGAACTGCGTGGTGGCGCGTTCACCGCCGTAGACCATCAAACGCAGCTGGTTGTCGGCGTCGACTTTTCGCTCGTACACGGCGCCGACCTGCCGCTGGCTGACGGTCTTGCGGGTATTGAAGGTAGTCGCCGCCGGATCGGCGCTGCGCGGGGCGGCGTCAAACTGCGCGCGGCTCAGGCCCAGCGGGTCCTGGGCATCCACCGTCACGGTGTTGGCCAGCAGGGTCAGCCTGCTGTCACCCGCCAGGTCCCAGTCCAGCCGCATGTTGGCGCCTTCACGATCGGCGGCGCTGTGCGCGCGAAAGCCGTTCGTGCTCAGCCGCCCGGCGCTCAGCACATAAGCCATGGGGCCGGTGGCGCCGCTGGCCTTGAGGTCTGCCCGCCGCAAGCCGTCAGAGCCGGCCGCCACACTGCCGCCCAGCACGGGTGAGCCCTGGCCTTCTTCGGTGAACACCTGCATCACACCGCCCGAGGAGTTGCCGTACAACACCGAGAACGGGCCGCGCAAGACCTCCAGCCGCCCCACCGAGGCGATGTCGATGTGTGAAAGTTGTCCCTGGCCGTCCGGCATGGTGGCCGGTATGCCGTCCACGTAGAGGCGCACGCCGCGCACGCCGAAGGTCGAACGCGCGCCGAAGCCGCGCACCGACAGCTGCAGGTCCTGCGCCTGGTTCTGCCGGTCACGCGCCAGCAGGCCGGGCAGCAGCGACAGGCTTT
>Ga0136567_1000239_pt1 | contig 14742 bp, 7 predicted proteins | sample AntDeeMetagenom3_FD_104788 | JGI IMG/M metagenome (GOLD analysis project Ga0136567, IMG submission 104788) | Saline lake microbial communities from Deep lake, Antarctica - Metagenome #3 | ecosystem: Environmental > Aquatic > Non-marine Saline and Alkaline > Saline | place: Antarctica: Deep lake... | reverse complement strand
GCCAGCGCGGGCAGTCCCTCAGCAAAAGCACGGAGCCGGCGGTGGACGGATTCGAGATCCGCCAGCGATTGGTCGACCTCCGAGGAAGGCGAATTGAGGTCTGCCCGAACGAGATGCAACAGGCTCTCACCGGTCGCTAGCGGTGTCGCCAGATCATGTGAGACGACGCCCGCGAGCCGTTCGAGCTGTTCGTTTTTGACTTCGAGGTTCTCCTGTTGGGCCTTCTGGAGCGTGATGTCGGTCAGCGAGAGGATACAGCCGCGTGGGTCGCCTTGGGTGGCTGACTCGGTGCCTCGGAGTCTAGCGATATACTGTCGGGGTGTGCCGTCGACCTCGATCACACACTCCATGGCCTTATCGAGCTCCGGGTGGAGATCGCCGTCCTCAAGCAGCGGCTCGGGGAGGACCGCGGTGAGATCACGACCTTCGAGCGGATCGCCATCGGCGTCGACCACCCCCCGTGCGGCGCGGTTGGCATCCAGGACCCGGTTCGATGTAGTGATGACGAACACCGGATCGTCGAGGGTGTGAAAGACGCGTTCGTGGGCGACCGGGACGAACCCCGTGAGCTCCGCGCGCTGGACGATCACCGCGAGCGGAATCCCGATGATGACGAAGACGACGGGCGTGAGATCCGCAGTCGGAATCGGACGAAAACCGAGGTGGAACAGCCCGTTTGCGAGCCACGGCGTGCTCAGACACGCGAGCAAAACCAGCGACTGGCGTCGGTACAGTCGGTTGTTCGTGACGGTTTCGCCGACGATGAGGCCCGTCCCGACCAACAGCAGACCGTAGGAGTAGATGATGTTGATCCGGTGGCCGATCCCGGGCGGGGTTTCGAGCAGGGCGACGCCGTCGACCGTCCGGACGATGGTCTCGGCGTAGAACCACGAATGGGAGTCGGCGGTCCAGACGAGCGCGAGGACGCCCGCCGGAACCAGCGACAGGGCTACGAGTCGACGCCGTGAGAGCCACGCCTTGCGGTCGGAGTACTGGAGGGCGAAGGTGATCCAGACGAGCGGAACGGTAACGACCGAGAGATACGACAGTTGGATGAAAAACAGCAGCCACGCCTCGGTGTCGGCGACGAGATAGCCGACGTAGGTAGCTGCCCAGAAACCAACATCGAGCAGGAAGACCCCGAACGTGAAGGCGGGCTGTCGACGGTCGTATTTGACCAGCAGCGAGACCGCCAGCAGCCCGCCGATGAGCGCCGACCCACCGTAGGCGATCAGCCCGGTGATATACATCAGTCTGTGACTGTCTTTCTCGTCGACCGGTAGGACTCTATCGGTTCAGGTTAGCTCGATGAGGTTTCGACAGAGCGATCGGTGGGTCGACGGTGGCGTTTCGGCACGCGATCCACTGACATACCACTATTCGCTGGTATTCCAACTAAGAGGGGTGTATTAGTATCCATGAATAAGAATGGATTGCAGTGCCGCCTCGATGGTTCGGTGGTTGGGGCTCTCGTCTATCGGTGAAAACGGTGGGCAACCGAGAGCCGGTCCCATCAGAATCGTCACGCTCGGAATCATCGTCCTGGTAGCGGTCGGGCTCGTCTTCTCGGCACCGGTCGCAGCAGACCAAGCGGGGTCGAACCTGCTCACCAATCCGGGTTGTGACGCCGACAGCGGCGGCTCCCCGCCTGACGGCTGGACACTGGTATCGACCAATGTCCAGTGTACGAACCCGGAGGCTGTCGGTGGCCCGCCAGCGCCCGATGGCTCGGACGCCTTCACCGATTACTCCGGTGACGGTTCCGACGCCATCGTCGAGCAGGAGGTCGACGTGACCGGCAGGACGGAGTACACACTCGGCGGCGAGATCGGAACGTCCGATAGTGTAGACTACGCACGAATCGAGGTCGAATATCTCGACGGTGACGGCACCGGATTGGACGACGGCAGTGTCACCCGCGAGGTGAAACCTGCAACCGACGCGTGGGAAACGTTTGCGGACTCGTCGGTGGCTCCTCCGGAAGCAACTTCGGCCGTCGTCCGAATCACCCTCGTCGACAACAGCGGAACGAGTTACTCGGGCGCCCACGTCAACTACCTCTCGTTCGAGGCCGGGCCCTACGCTGGCGGCGACGGGAGCGGCACTACCCCTTACGAAATCGCAAACTGGCACCAGCTCGACAACGTCCGCGACAATCTCGGTGCGGAGTTCGTTCTGATCGCCGACCTCGATGAGACGACCGACGGCTACGACGAGGTCGCTTCGAGTAGCGCTAACGGTGGAGACGGCTTCGAGCCAATCGGTGTCGGTGATAGTCCGAGTACAATTTTCGAGGGCGTGTTCGACGGTGACGGACACGTCATCAGCGACCTGTACATCGACCGACCAGACAACAGTAATGTCGGGTTGTTTGGGTCAATTGGTGATACTGGAGCGGTACGGCACGTTGGCGTACCCAACGTCTCTCTGAACGGGTCTTCTACTACTGGCGGGCTCGCTGGCACCAACGATGGCACCGTGGATCGGTCGTACGCGACCGGCACCGTCGTCGGTGGCAATCAGCTCGGCGGACTCGTTGGCGAAAACAGAGGCACCGTGACGCAGTCGTACGCGACCGTCACTGTCACCGGTAGCAATAACGTCGGCGGGCTCGTCGGCTTCAGCGAAGGCACTGTAAGCAGGTCGTACGCGACCGGCACCGTCGACGGTAACTCTCAGATGGGCGGGCTCGTTGGTAACAGCGATGGCACCGTGGAGCAGTCGTATGCGACCGGCACTGTCGACGAGGCTGACACCGCTGACTTTACCGGCGGTCTCCTCGGCATTAGTTTCGGTTCTGTCGACGATTCATACTGGAACGTCGACTCGACCGGCCAAGATAGTTCCGACGGAGCCGACGAAATCGGTCTGACGACCGACCAGATGACCGGCATGGACGCCGAATCCAATATGTTCGACTTCGGGAATACGTGGGCTGTCGTCGACGAATTCGAAGACGGCGACCGCGTGGTTTCGTACCCGTATCTGGTCGACAACAGCCAAGAGCCAGCGCCGGGTCGACAGTCGAGCGAGATGTATGCGGGCGGCAACGGTATCGACGGCGACCCCTACGAGATCGAGACGTGGGACCACCTCGACAACGTGCGCCTCAATCCTGATTCCCACTACGAACTGATCGGGGATCTCGGCCCCGAGACCGCGGGCTACCGAACCCACGTCGCAGATCCCAGTGGCGGCTTCGAGCCGATCGGTGACACGCCAATCGGCGGTACCGCGTTTACTGGCTCGTTTGACGGTGGCGGTCACGAGATCGCTGACCTGCGGATCGACCGAAGCAGAAAGTACGTCGGGTTGTTCGGCTGGAGTGAGGGGCCGGTGACCAATGTTACGCTGACGAATGTCTCGGTTGCTGGCTCCGAAGCTGTCGGTGGACTCGTCGGAAACAGTGAGGGTGCACCTGTCACGGAGTCGACCGTGAGTGGGACCATCAACGGCTCTGACTATTTCGTGGGTGGCGTGGTCGGGTTCACCAATGGCCCGATATCGAACGTCTCGGCGAACGTCTCCGTAACTGCGACAGCTCCGTTCGTCGGTGGGGTCGTTGGTAGTGGTGTAAGCGTTTCGAACTCGTCGGTGAGTGGCGTCGTCGACAGCACTGGAAATTATGTGGGGGGTTTGATAGGAAGTACGACCGGTGGAGCGACGATCACGGATTCGGTTGTGACCGCGAACGTGACCGGAGATCGACGGGTCGGTGGGCTCGTTGGAAGAAACAGTGGCACTGTCCGAACTTCCTTTGCGGCCGGTACCGTCACTGGATCCGAAACCGGTGGCGTAATCGGGCAGAATCTCGGTTCAGTCACCGACTCTTACTGGGATCTCAATACAACCACCCAAACGGTCGGGATCGGCGATTCGACCGACTCCGGCGTGACGGGGCTGACGACCCACCAGATGCAACGCTTCGCACCACGCCTGTCCATGCCCGCGCTCTTCGACGGCTCGGGGACGTGGACGCTCACCGAGGGCTATCCCGCACTCGGGTGGCAGAACCGACCCGAACCCACTGTCGACGCCCTTGCCGCAGCCGATGTCTCGACACGGCCCGGTGTCGCCGGGACGATCACCGTCACCGCCACTACGGGCGGTACCCCTGTCGGTGAGGGAGCGACAGTTGCGGTGGTCGACAACGGGAGCCTCGCTGGTCTGTCGACGGGGTCGACGGCCGTGACCGACGAAAACGGGACTGCGAGTTTCGACTACCAGGCGAGCGACGTGGGAGAGTACGAGGTCGTGTTCGCGTGGCAGGACGACACCACCGACACCGCGGCCGTGACCATCCTGGACGTGACGAACCCAACCGCCGATGCGGGGGCCGACCGAACAGTCACTGAGGACAGTGCGCTCACCGTCGACGGCTCGGGCTCGACTGACAACGTCGGGGTTGTCTCCTACGAGTGGGCCTTCGGTGACGGAAGCACCGCGACTGGTGAAACCCCGTCGCACACCTACGCCGATCCTGGCGACTACACCGTCTGGCTGACTGTCACCGATGCTGCTGGCAACACTGACATCGATACCTCGAACGTGACCGTGCTGGATGTGACGAACCCGACCGCAGACGCGGGGAGCGACCGAACAGTCGACGAAGATATGTCGATCGACTTCGATGGCTCGGGGTCGACTGACAATGATGCTATTGCTTCCTACGCGTGGGACTTCGATGATGGAAACACCACTACCGGCGAAAGCCCATCCCACACCTACGCCAACCCCGGCACCTACGCTGTCGAACTCACTGTCACTGACGACGCTGGAAACACCGACACCGACACCGCGACGGTCACCGTCACCGACGTGACCGATCCGACCGCCGACGCTGGCTCGGACCGAACTGTCGACGAGGACACGGCCCTGACTTTTGATGGGTCCGGATCAACTGACAACGACGCTATTGTCTCCTACGAGTGGGACTTCGGTGACGGCAACACCGCGACCGGTAAAACCCCATCTCACACCTACGCCGACCCCGACGGCTACTTCGTTACGCTGACTGTCACCGACAACGCTGGTAATACCGATACTAACACCGCGACGGTCACCGTCCTCGATGTGACGAACCCAACTGCCGACGCGGGAACCGATCGAACAGTCGACGAAGATATCTCGGTCGACTTCGACGGGTCGGGGTCGACCGATAATGGTGAGATCACTTCTTACGTATGGGAGTTCGGTGACGGAACCACCGCGACCGGCAAAACACCGGGCCATATCTACACCGACCCCGGCGACTATATCGTCGAACTCACTGTTACGGATGTAGCCGGGAACAACGATACCGATAGCGCTATTCTTTCCGTGCGGGACGTGACTGATCCGACCGCCGACGCTGGCCCGGACCGAACTGTCGACGAGGACGTCTCGATCGGATTCGATGGGTCCAGCTCAACCGACAACGATGCTATCTCCTCCTACGAGTGGGCCTTCGGAGATGGAACCACCACGACCGGCGAAACTCCGAGCCACACCTACACTGATCCCGGCGACTATTCCGTCGAACTCACCGTCATCGATACTGCCGGTAATACTGACACCGATTCAGCGACTGTGACGGTCACCGACGTGACCAACCCGACCGCCGACGCTGGCCGGGACCGAACCGCCGACGAAGACACGAGCTTAACCTTCGATGGATCGGGGTCGACCGACAACGACGCCATCGCCTCCTACGAGTGGGCCTTCGGTGACGGAAACTCTTTGACAGGTCTACCCCCGTCGCATACCTACGCCGATCCCGGTGACTACACCGTCGAACTTACCGTTACCGACGACGCTGGTAACACTGACAGCGATACCGCGACGGTCACCGTTACCGACGTGACGGACCCGACCGCCGATGCGGGGAGCGACCGAACAGTCGACGAAGATATCTCGGTCGACTTCGACGGGTCGGGGTCGACGGATAACGGCGGGATCGCCGCTTACGCGTGGGAATTCAACGATAGAACCACCGCAACCGGCAAAACCCCGTCACACACCTACAGTGATTTCGGCGACTACACCGTCAGGTTGACTGTCACCGACGACGCCGGGAATACTGACACTGATACGGCGAGCGTGACTGTCAAAGATGTAACAAATCCGACCGCGAACGCGAGTAACAGTGACACCGCTGGCGTCGTCGGCGATCCCATCGGATTCAACGGAACGGCCTCAACCGACAACGATGAGATCACATCCTACGAGTGGGACTTCGATGACGGAACCACCAATACCGGTGACACTGTCTTGCATTCCTTTGTCGACACAGGACCCTACGCGGTCGAACTGCGCGTGATCGATGGAAACGGCAATACCGACACTGACACAGTGACGGTAACTGTCCGCCCGGCGGCTGTCGACACACTCTCTGCGAGGACCGTTACCGAAACCGCGGGTATCTCCGGAAGCCTCACTGTCAACGCCTCCGACGCGTTCGGCAACTCGCTAGGAGACGAGGAAATCATAGTCACCGACACCGGCGGCCTCGGCGGACTCATGGCTGGTGAGGCGAACCGAACAAACGAATCCGGCGACACCACGTTCGAGTTCGTCGAACACACCAGTGGCACCTACACCGTCGGCTTCGAGGCTGCCAACGATTCCACAGTCAACACGACGGCGACCATCACCGTCGAACCGGCAGCCGTCGATTCACTATCGGTTTCGCTCGCCGAGGACTCGCTGACGACCGGCGAGTCGACGACACTCACTGTCAATGCGACCTTTATCAATGGAACGACGCTCGATCGTACTGAGACGACGAATCTCACCTCGAACGATTCGTCGGTAGCAAGCGTCGACGCCAACGGGAATGTACGAGCTGAGGGTGCGGGACGCACGGACCTCAAAGCTGAACTGGCAGGTATAAACGAGACAGTAGCGGTGTTGGTCTCGAATCCTCCAAGTAATAACCCACCCAGCAGTTCGAGTAGCAGCACCTCTTCGCGGAGCGACGATGATGTCGAGATCCAGACCAACGAGGACGGCAGCGTCACTGCCAGCCTCGGCGCAAGCGCCGACGAATCCACCAGTGTTGATCTCGGCAACTCCGTTAGCGACGACGAAAGCGGGACGCGCTACAGCCGCGTCGACCTGACCTTCGGCGAGGACACCGACGTGAGCTTCGAGGCGCGACCGACGAGCCGCAATGACCTCCCGGAAGGAACGTCCTCACTCAGTGGAGGCGGGAGCGGAGATGGCGGCACCGGTGACACGAGCGATTCGGACCGCGCCATATCCTACGTCGAGTTCACAGTCTCCTCGGATGGCGTCGACGCGAGCGACCGGGTGAGTTCAGCGACTATCGAGTTCAGTATGGGAACAGACACCCTCGTCGACCGCGGTCTGGATGCCGACGAGGTCGCTCTCCACCGCTACAACGACGAGGCAAACGAGTGGGATGAACTCGATACCGAGGTGGTCTCGGAGGGAGACAGCGAGGTCACCTACGAGTCGACGACGCCCGGCTTCTCGATGTTTGCTGTCGGCGAGCGAGCAGACGAGATGGGAACCGAACCAACAAATGACTCAATAGAACCGACTGAGTCGACCGACGATCCGACAGAACCCATCGAGACGAACGATGACACGCCCGGATTCGGACTGCTCTTGGGACTCGTCTCGCTACTCACACTCAGTGTGTTGGTGGGTCGATTTCAGCGGACCGATTAGCAGTTAGGAGCATTATGATTGAGAAGGGTGTCACTTTCGCTGGTTCTGAATATCGACTCTCGTGTAGTTGTGACGCATTATTCTGAGACGTAGGAGAATTATGCTAGAACTCGATTGAAATTCGCTATATCAACCGCTACGTGATCTCTTCAGCGGATCGGCAAACCGCTTTATGATCGAATACGCTGATCTATCCGCTCATGGTTCGCATCGATGACTCGGATCCAGTCGTCAAATGCTGGCTATCACCTCCTGAGTTGGATCATCTTGAGCGGACTGCTGGAGCCGACGGGTGGGAACGAGAGATTTCTATGCAACTCATGGGCCGGTGTGGAATCCGTGTGAGCGAAGTTTCCTATCCGAGTACTGAGGAACTCAGGTGGTCGAAAGACGGCGAGATCTGGCTCTTTGAGATCCGTGGCAAGAATACCAAAGGTGGCGGTCGGAAGCTTCGTGATGCGTGGATGCCAGAAAACGTAGCTGACGACATCCACAAGTATACTCGCGAACGCAGTTTCTCCGAGATAGATCCATGGGTCGACACCTCCACACCATCGATCCGACGCTGGGTAAAGGAAGCAACACAGACGATTGCTAATGAAACCGGGAATGATCGATGGGAGTCCGTCTCCTCACACGATCTCCGCCGCAGTTGGGCAACTTACCACCTCGTCGAACGCCAAGTCGACATTCGCACTATGATGGCTATCGGTGGCTGGAGTGACTATTCCGCTATTGAGCCATATCTCACTGAACCGACTGAACGGCGGATTGGAGAAGCGATGCGGTCTAACTAACTGACGTAGGAGCCCTGTTCTCCTTCTCGTCGACCGATAACCTATCTACCATTATTGTCGAACAACACAAGCAGCGCCTTGTTGCGTAACTACGAAGTTATTTATATTTAGTTCGTACTATTGCAACACTGTGTACACTGAGGCTGAACTCCAGGTGCTTGCAACACTCAAGAGCAACTCATCCATCTCGGAACTCGCTGACGACCTCAATCGGAGTGTGAATTACACCTCCGAACTTGTTGAGCGAGTGGAAACCAAAGGCCTAGTCAATACCCATCGATCTGGGAAGACGAAACGGGTACAACGGTCGGATGCGAAGGCTGTCGAACTGTTCGATACGTTCGTCCAGCAGTATTCACACATTCCATTTCCCGAATTACTTGATGGTGCGACGCTTCGTGTACTCTACTATCTCGATTCTCCCAGGGCCACGACTGACCTCGCTGATCTAGTTGGCGTGCATCGGAGTACGGTTCACAGAGCGCTGTCGCCATTACAAGATCGGGGGATCGTCTACAAATCCGACGGACAGTACGTAATCAACGACGAGTTCAAGGGGCTAGTGGGGCTGGCACAGGAGTTTGCCCACCTTCGGAACCGCACACGTATTGCAGAGCACGTCGACTCGTACACGATCCTGTGGGAGTCACCCGACGAATTCCTTGTTCAGACCGACGACGTGATTGAGTCGGACGTGTTCGTTACCACGGGGCCGGAACGGTTCCAGACGTTTGGCCTTCCTCTGCTGGCACGGCAACGGCGGTACTACCTGTATTCGCTGTCGAAAGACGACATTTCAGCAGCCGAACTGTGTTGTCATATGCTCGTTATCGACGATGGAACCCGGACCCGGTCGTACTGCCTATTGTTGCTGAAAAGCGAAGGCGTGGATCGAGACGAAGTACTGGCACTCGCCGAAACCTATGGCGTCAGCACAGTCGTCTCCGATATGCTCTCGTACCTCGACACCGGGGGAGAGGAACGATCCGACCGGTTACCGACGTGGGACGAGTTCCGTAAACTCGCAGACGAGTACGAGGTGGCCATATGAGAGCACGATTCGACAGCGAGTACATCGAAGCAGAACTAGAACGGATTGGGAGGCAGATCGAGACGCCGTTGACGGTCTACTTGATCGGTGGCGGTGCGATGGCGTTTCGAGATCTCAAGAACACCACGAAGGACATCGATCTCATCGTCACAAGTGGGGACGATCTCCAACAGCTCCAAATAGTCCTCTTGGCTAACGGCTACGAAATTGTCAAAGATCCCGGAGAGGAGTACGACGAACTCGGTGCCCAGCGAATTCTCGAAAACGATGACGGGTGCCGCATCGATATATTCAACCAACAGGTGATCGACAAACTCGTCCTCTCGGACGAGATGCGCCAGCGAAGTGAACGGTATCTCGACGCTGGCGAGTTGTCCGTCGAACTCGTCAGTGCCGAGGATATTTTTCTGTTCAAAGCGGTCGCGGGCCGGACTGACGACATCGAAGACATGTTCGGACTGATACAGACGGCACTCGATTTCGACGTCATTGAGGACGAACTGGCACAACAGATCGATCTCCTTGGACAGGAATTGTTCGTTTCGTATATCAACGAGGCACTTGTCGACTTGGAGGACCAGCACAATATTACGACCCCATTGGCTGAGACCGTCTCCGAGATCACCGAACGCGTGTACCGAGAACTCGAAGTGTTACAAGCAATCGACGACTCGATCCACCGGTCGGAGTTAGCGTCGACGCTTGATTTCTCGGCTGCGGAACTTAAGGAAGCACTCCGGAGCCTCGAAGCAAAGGACGTGATTACGGTCGATGACCAGCAGATTACAAAGGGGTCGACGACTCTGTAACAGGTCCACGACCTCGGGTTGTTGACTTCGTGTGTTCTGTGGGCGAGACACCCCACCGTTACAAGTGAACGTCGATACTCGGACACACCACTGTTACAAGTGAAGATACCAAGACTACACCCCACCATTACAAGTGAACAGCAGACCGTCAGACACCCCACCATTGCAAGTGAAGCGGGCCGTAAGAACAGCCAAAACTGGCGCTACAGTACGTTATTCATTTGGGCGATATCACGAATGGTCTGAATCTCCTGCTGTAAGACCATCACATCGGACATGGCATCAATTGCACTCGAAAACGGCACGTCTAGTTCGTAGCTGTAGTAGTTCCCACGAGACCCACTACGGTTCTCGTTCGATGAGAGGATACCAAGCATTCGAAGATCTGAGAGATGGTTGTGCAGCGACCGCTGGGCCAGTGAGTCGATATCAGCACTCTCACACAGAGACATATACTCACGGTAGACGGCTTTCGTCCGACAGGGAGCCTCGTTCTTTGCCGTCTTTGAGATTACTGCCAGCAACGCTAGTCGACCGTGACTGGTTAGCTCCCGCATTCCCTGTTCGATTCGCTTCTGTTCGAGTTTCTCACGAGCGGCCTCAACGTGGGCGATTTTGATTTTGTCGGCATCTTGATTCTCGGCGACCTCACCAGCGAGTCGGAGTAAATCGAGTGCTTGTCGTGCGCTCCCGCTGTCGCGGGCAGCCAGTGCCGCACATAGCCCTAAAACTCCCTGTTCGATGCCATCGTCGACGATAGCGACCTCGCTGCGTGACTGGAGGATACTTTCGAGTTCGGTGGCGTCGTATGGTGGAAACTGTATTTCTCGCTCGCACAGCGTATCCTGGACTCGCGGATCGAGGTGGTCGCGGAATTTGAAGTCGTTACTGATCCCGATCACGCCAACTTTCGTTCCGTCGAGTTTGTCGTTTGCCCGCGCTCTCGGTAGTTCGTACAGCAAATCGTCTTGTGAGCCAATCGAGTCAATCTCGTCGAGGACGATCAGTATTGTCCCACCAATCTTGTCGAGTTCCTGGAACAGTTTCTCGAAGACCGCCTGTTGAGGATAACCCGTTGTACTGATCTCGCCACCGTGTGGTCGGAGTTTGTTCACCAACGCAACGGCGACCTGATACGACGAAGTGAGCGTCTTGCAATTTAGCGTGATGACGCTGAAATTGATATCGTCGTACTGTTCAATGTCGGATTGGAGCTGATCTAAGAGGAAGTCAGTGACAGCTGTCTTCCCGACACCTGTGTTTCCGTATAGAAAGATGTTGTTCGGTTCCCAACCGTCGATCACGGGTTGTAGGGCGTCCATATACTCCTCAATCTCCTCATCCCGCTCCTCAATCTGATCGGGCTGATAAGACTCGCCAAGTGCGTCCTTATTGAGAAAGAGATTCTGCTTTCGTTCGAAGCGACGCATACACTCACTTTTCTATCTAAAGTACATAAAACCACCCTTGCAAATGTTTCAAGTGACTACTCCCACACCACTGTTACAAGTGAAACTAGTAGAGTAGAGTATTTTGAAGGAACAACACCCCACCATTACAAGTGAAGAAGTGATATGTTTGTGTATTAGTTAGACAGTTAGAATCACGTGTTGGGTCTAATTAGACCGTTTTGGGTGGTTCTCCGAATTCGAGACATAATGTATTCGTACTCGACTAGCTGTCGTCGAGTACTGTTTCATTGCTGTTCACTTGCAACAGTGGTGTGTCTCTATTGAGAACGGGCATTGGTCAGCGGTCTATGATCGCTTGTAAATTCATGTGAGAGTCTATATGCTCCACCTAACACATCGATAACGGGGTGTGGTCGACGGGTGAAGCTTGGTTTCTATACACTCTCTTCGAACAAATGAGTCATCGAGTAATTAACCAACAAATCAAATGAATCGGTTCAATTTGTTGGTTAAGATAAGCCGTGTATTTCCAATAGCCTATAGACCTCGTCTACTGCCGTAGCTCCAGAATAAAGCCCATGTGCCGACACATCACGAGAGGATATTATCTGGGGGATACTGTGTACAGTCGACCGGGATCGCCTCCTATGCGGCCTGAATCGCTTGATATCTGACCCACCCTTCGCCGCGGAGCAGCTCACCACAGCCATGGCGTGTGAGATCGTGATAACAGACGTTTGTCGTTGTTAGCTGGAGTGTCTCGACAATACGGGGCCACAGACTCGTATTCGCAACCGCGATCAAGGCATCAGTGTCGACGAGTACAGGATATCGTACGTCATCGTCGACCATCGTCACTCCTGGCACACATCGGTCGTGTCAATCTCTGTGGCCTCTTCGAAGGCTTCCCGCTCGCGGTCGATCTCTTTGAGGGTATTTCCGAGCAGAATCTCCGCAGCGTCATCAGACAGCTCGCCATTTTTGTATTGCTGGTGGATGGCAATCCCCTCTTCATAGTCGACACCGGGGTCGAGGCCCTCGTATATCCGATCGAGCATTGACAATGCAGACTGGAACTGCGTGTAGTGTTCACGCATATAGGCGATTGTGTCTTCTCTGGGAATCACTGGATACCCCTCGACATATTCGATATCGAGTGTTGGTTGTGGGTCGAGAACGATTTGAAGTGGCCCAGATAGTTCTTCTCTTGGTTGGCGTTCGAATGCTGTTGGCAGATCAAATAACTCAAAGAACGCTTGCCAGTCGTCGACATCTTGCTCACTAACAGCGAGGAACAATGGATAGTCTCCAGGATCACGAGCGACCTGATAGCCACCTTGAGTCCACACATACACAGCATCAATCCGGCTGTAGGCGAAGGGCCATTCACCGTATTGTGGGATAACATATCCTTCATCAATCGATGGAGGACTGACTGCGGCACTTGCTGCTACTAGCTCTTGTGCGCTGTTTCGTACCCTCTCATCGACAACAGAGAGGCCATCATCATACTCGACATAGCCTGCCTCTTTGAGGCGGTTCACAGCCTGTCTGACTGTTTCGTATGGTGTCTGGATGTGCTGAGCAACACGACGGATAGAGTCACCACTCTCGACAGCGAGGATGATCTGGGCCGCCGTGTCGTCTAATACCTCATACATCTAGTAGTTACCATTATTCCGGGAAAAGTTAAAAATCTTGACTGAAGTGGAATCTTGGTCGTAGCGGCGTTCTGATTCAACACCAGTGAGTGACCACCAACGGCACCGTAGATTCTTAACCAACACCGAAGGCAAATATACACTGAATGTTGGTTAAGATCGAAACATCTCGCATCCACCCCTTACCGTGGAGATCAAGATGAGCCATGCTGTGTGACTATGTCTGTAGTTAAGCCGAGTCCCATCCGACTAACCAGCGAATAGAACAAATAGAATGGAAAGGAAGAATAGAACGAATAGAAAGGATAGGTTAAATAGATTAGATAGATTTGAATTTCATTACCACCAGAATGGTTTTGTAGGCCGTCTGTCTCGGATATAATGAGAGACTCCAATGAAAGGGTTTGACCGAAATAATCGGAAGAATAGAATGGAAAGAAAGAATAGAACAAATAGAAGGGATAGGTTGAATAGGTCAAATAGTTCCAACCCAACCAGCGGGGTCGACCAATGACTGTCGACGAACCACGAGCGGTCGCCGTCTCGCTGACGAAAGGCGGCGTCGGAAAGACGGCAGTCGCAATCAACCTCGCCGACCGCCTCCAGCAGCGTGGTCGGACACTCCTCGTCGACATTGATCCAGCAGGTAATGCCACCGAGGGAGTGGGTGAGGCCGATGCCTACGACTTGGAGGACCACATCGGTACATACCTGAAAGAAGCCGCCATGGCTGACGACGACGAAACCGTAGACCCGTCGCTGGACGATATTATCATCGAACGCGAAGGCTTCGACCTAATCCCCTCTAGTGCCGATCTCGCAACGTCGGAGTCAATCATTGACGCCGAGAACCGCTTTGCCATCCTCGTCATCAAACAGCAACTCCTCGACATTGTACTCGGAGATCGCTACGACTACGTCGTCTTCGATACACCCGGTGATTCGGATTCGCTGTTCCGAGAGGCCGCGATCTTTGGAGCGGGTAACGTGATCGTCCCGATGACGCCTGCTGAAGAGTCGGTCCGGGGCTTCGAGACCTTATTAAAAACTGAAATCGTCCCGGCCCGTGACCATACTGATGTCGACATCCTCGCTATTGTCCCGAACATGATGCTGTCGGACAACGAGTCTCAATGGCTCTGCGACGAACTCAACGAATCGTTCGGCGACCTCTTGCCTCCGTTCGGACACCCGTCGCTTTTCGAAGACCCCGACGAAATTGATCCGGGTATCCGACAACGAATTGCGTTCAAACGTGCGTGGCGTGAGGGCGTCCCACTGGCAGAGTACGACCCAGACAGTGATATGATCGATAGGCTTGACGAACTCGCCGATATC
>Ga0136567_1000237_pt1 | contig 14830 bp, 8 predicted proteins | sample AntDeeMetagenom3_FD_104788 | JGI IMG/M metagenome (GOLD analysis project Ga0136567, IMG submission 104788) | Saline lake microbial communities from Deep lake, Antarctica - Metagenome #3 | ecosystem: Environmental > Aquatic > Non-marine Saline and Alkaline > Saline | place: Antarctica: Deep lake... | reverse complement strand
CACCCACGAATACGCCAAGTTCATCAAACCGAGCGAACTGGCGGGCTATTGCCGCAGTGCCGGCTTGAACCTTCAGCACAGCCGAGGTATGGAATACAACCCCTTGAGCCAGCATTACTGGCTCAGCGCCGACACCAGCGTCAACTACCTGCTGGCCACCCAGAAGGTTTGAGATGTTTCACCAGATAGAAGCCGTGCTGTTTGACCTGGACGGCACGCTGATCGACAGTGCGCCCGACCTTGGCGCCGCCGCCGACAAGATGCGCACCGACCGCGGCATGCCATCCCTGCCTCTGGCCGACTACCGGCCCATGGCGGGCGCCGGCGCCCGCGGCATGCTGGGCGTGGCTTTTGGCCTGACGCCCGATCATGCGGATTTCGGCGCCCTGAAGGAGGAGTTTTTCACCAACTACGAAGCCTGCATGACGGAGCGCACCTATGCGTTTGACGGTGTGGCCGAACTGATTGCCCGGATCAGCGGCGCGGGCCTGAAGTGGGGCGTGGTCACCAACAAGTCGGCGCGGTTCACGCTGCCGCTGACGCGCCGGATGCCGCTGTTCGTCACCGCCCAAACCATCATCAGCGGCGACACCACGCCGCATGCCAAGCCGCACCCGGCGCCCCTGCTGGAAGCCGCGCGCCAACTCGATGTCGAACCGGGCCGCTGCGTCTATGTCGGCGACGACGAGCGCGACATTGTGGCCGGCCGCGCCGCCGGCATGCCGACAGTCGCTGCCGCCTACGGTTACCTGGGCGCCACGGCCGACACCCAGGGCTGGCAGGCCGACGCCACCATTGTTTCGCCGGCTGCGCTCTTGAATTTGCTGCGAATGGCTTAAACTAGTCTGCTTGGGGCTGCATTGGTTTCGACGTGGGTTCGGACGCGGTGTGGTGCATGTCGAGCTGAATGTGCTCGTAAAACTGATTCAAACAAACTAACTGCAAACGACGAACGTTTCGCACTCGCTGCTTAATTGCCAGTGAGCTTTACAACAGCAGGCCGATGGGCTGGGCAAGGGGTATTTGGCGCAAGTTGAATACTCCCGGCTGTAAAGATAATTTCATCGGCTGGCTCCGGGCTGGGTACCTTAACCCGGGGCAAGAAAATAGGGTGCTGGCGTCCTGTGTAGCGTGCGACTGCGCGACACAGGTGGCGAGACTCAAATCAGACCGCTAAACATGTAGATCTGCCCGAACAAGGCTTGCGGACGGGGGTTCAAATCCCCCCAGCTCCACCACTATAACGTCCAAGGCCGTTTACTGAAGTTCAGTAAGCGGCCTTTTTCATTGGGAAGTGCTTAAAAGTTGTGCAATTAAGTACAGCCAGATGCAGCACTATCCAAAGCAAATACGGGGAACAAAGCGGGGAACAAGTGACAGGATTCTTTTATAATTGATACCTGTTCCCCGGTTTGCTTTTTGAGGGTTTGCTATGCTGACTGACAGGCACTGTAAAAACGCTGAGTGTCCGCCGGACAAGAAGCGCGCACGGTTTGCCGATTCAAGAGGGTTGTATCTTGAAGTTAGCCCAGGCGGGTCGAAGCGCTGGTTTTGCAAAATCTATGCAGACGGCAAAGAGGGGCGGATGGCACTTGGCGGCTACCCGAACGTCAGCCTCGCTGCCGCGCGCGGCGCGCGCGATGCAGTGAGGTTGCAGAAAGCAGCTGGCCTAGACCCAATTCGGCTTAGAAAAGTTGAAAAACTTAAATCCACAAACCCCCAAGGCGATACGTTCAAGGCGGTAGCACTTGAATGGTACGCAAAGCAGGCCCCTGATTGGAGCCCTGCACATGCACACCGTTCTCTAAGGCAGTTCGAGCGTGATCTGTTTCCGTGGCTGGGTGAGCGTCGCATACAAGAAGTAGAAGCCGTGGAGCTGCTTGCTGCTTTACGAAAAGTGGAAGAGCGGGGCGCCGTCGAAACAGCAGACCGCGGCTTAATGCTGGCGCGCCAAGTGTGGCGTTATGCGTCTGCCACAGGTAGGGTAACTAAAGACATAACGGCAGATTTAAAGGGTGCGCTGACACCTTACCGAGGCACCCACTTCGCGGCGATTACCGACCCGAAGCAATTGGGAATATTGTTGCGTGCAATCGATGCTTACAAGGGTGGACCAATAGTGCGTGCAGCTTTGAAGTTGGCGCCGATGCTGTTTCAGAGACCCGGTGAGCTAAGAGCAGGGGAGTGGTCCGAAGTGGACCTCGACCAAGCGATGTGGGAGATACCGGCAGCCAGGATGAAACGGGAGAAGGCCGGGAAAGAAAATGGGCCACCTCATTTCGTTCCGTTGCCACGCCAGGCTGTCGAAATCTTGCGTGAACTTCGCGTGTACACCGGTCATGGGCGGCTTATGTTTCCCGGTGAACGCAATCACGATCGGCCAATATCCGAAAACTCTGTGCGGACTGCTCTGATTGCGATGGGCTATACGTCCGATTTGCAAACGTGGCATGGCTTTAGGGCAACAGCTAGAACCATGCTGGCCGAGCGGCTGGACTGCGACCCTTTGGTGATCGAGGCCCAACTAGCTCATGCGGTGAAAGATGCCAATGGTCGAGCCTACAACCGCACTCAATATCTGAAGCATCGGGCTGAAATGATGCAAAGTTGGGCGGACTATTTGGACAGGCTTCGTACAATTTCTTAGCGGCAGGGCTTTCATTACGCCAGCATAGCCGGCGCTATGCCGCTTTTGCAACCGAGCAAATACGACATGGCCGGTGACCTACAAGGCTTGCACCTGTTGTTGAGAGCTTTGGTGCTGCAACCACTGTTGATGAGAGTACGACAATTTTTGCAGAGGTATCCTACTACATCGGGACCGTTGTGCGGCAACACGTCACAGCCTGAGACTCGAGGTCCATAAACAGTGCAGCAGACTTGGAAGCCGCAGCCATTGCTCTTTTCGTTTTAGGTGCTTATCCCGGAATTCACAGACCATTGATACGGGAATCCCAGACCAGCTTGCTTGAAATGACCAGTACTTGTTTTTGGAAACCAACCAAGGCATCAGAGAGGAATCGATCGTTAATGGACGACTGCTTCCGACGACACAGCCGGCATTAAAGACCATCAAGACGCCGTCTATTACCAGACATTCAGGCGCTCACTAGATCGAACCGCGAATGGATAGATCTGCCGTTGTTTTTTCGGTGGTCTAAGGGGCAAGACGTTGCCTTTGTAGCGATAGCGGCTGAATCGGGCGTTTGCCGCCGAATCTGTGTCTAAACTATAGTGCTAAAACCACTTTTTAGGTTGCACATGCAGGGAGAGCCGGAGTTCGCCAACTCGGAGCGGGTAGACGCGCCGAATAATTTGTTCGGCGGGTCCGTACCGATACGGGCCGCACTCCACGAGTTGCGCATGAGGCTGCTGGACCTGACAGGCCGCAACCGTCTGGTGAACTTCAAACACTCCGCTGGTAAATCGCTCCAATTTGTGCACACCAGCATTGACGCCACGTTTCAACGCATCATGGCGGATCAGGCCAGTCGCGTCACTATTGCACCGGTACCGGAGCCTGATAGAAAAGACTGGGTTAGCGTCAACGGGCGTTTGTCTCGCCCAGAGGCTAAGGCGCATGCGGTCCAAATGGGCATAGACCCATCCTACGAACTCATGCGGCCCGGTGGGCGTGCCACGGTGGGCGTTACCTCTGGCAATCAGGCCAAAACGCTTTTTTACGCAGATGACTTGGGCAAGCACTGCCGCAAGTTGGAGCGTGATGCCAAGCTGGCCATTGAGGAAACGGGCGCGAACATGCTCTACCTTGTCATGGGTTTTCTGGAGTTTCCAGAAGCGCCAGGAAGCGACAAGCTGTATCGGGCACCGTTACTGTGCGTACCGGTCGCCATGAGCAAGACGGAGGAGGGGCAGTACACCACCTTCCACCTGAACCACACCGGCGAGGAGTTGGCCGACAACCTTTCATTGCGTGAAAAGGTAAAAAGAGATTTCGGCCTGCTCTTGCCGGAGTACGACGCAGAAGGCGACGCATCGCCCGAGGCCTATTTTGAAGCAATTACGCAAGCCACCGCGTCGCTTCCGAATTGGCGGGTGCGCCGCATGATGACCCTCACGTTGCTGTCGTTCAGCAATATGCTGATGGTGCGCGACCTGGACCCTGAACAGTGGGCTGCTCCCAATGTTGAGTCTGCATTGCTCTCCCACCCCCTGGTGCGGCAGGTGTTTGAGGGAAAACCTTACACCGGCGAGTCTGGCTACGCAACCGAATTTGCCATTGATGACCACCCCAAAGCAAACTTGCCCCTCATATACGACGCTGACAGTTCGCAGCACAGCGCGTTGATCGATGTCCTGGAGGGGAAGAACAGAGTCATTGAAGGGCCACCAGGTACTGGGAAGTCCCAAACCATTACCAACCTGATAGCGGCGGCTATTCAAAGTGGCAAGAAGGTGCTGTTCGTTGCCGAAAAATTGGCCGCATTGCAGGTCGTGAAGTCGCGGCTCACGCAGGCAGGGCTGGATCCCTTTGTGCTGGAGTTGCACAGCAACAAGGCCAACAAAAAGCAAGTTCTGGATGACTTGGCTGCCCGTAAAAACTTGCGGGTGCAGGAGCACCGAGAATTGCCCGAGCTTTTGCAGCGGCAAGACGCCAAACGGCGTGAGTTGCAGTCCTATAACGAACTCATGAAGACTCCAGTAGGTGCAGCCCTGAATCTCAGTTTGCACCAGGTGATGTGGCGAGCGGAGCGCCACCGTGTGCGCGGTGCGCAGAGCGCCGCAGCGGTGAGTGATCTCTACTATCCATTGGCTCTTCAGACCAGCTCAGCGCAGTTGGCGGCTATTACGGACAGCTTGAAGTACCTGGCAGAGCAGTTGGGCCCGGTGGGAACCTATGGCCCAGAGCATCCTATGTGGGGCTTCTTTCCGTCAGAGTTCAAGCCGCAGGACGACCAGGTGGTGCAGCAAACGCTGGAGCAATTCCGTCCGAAGTTTGACGGCTTTGCCAAGGCTTCCGCCGAAGCAGCTGCCTTTTTGGGTGGCACCAGTATCAACATGAGTGCGCAAAGTGCAGAGCGGTTGATAGCAGTGCTCTCCAATATTGCACCTGCGCAAAGTGATGACATTGAGTACCCCATGTTGCCAGTGCTTTTCCAAGAGGCGGATGCCCTTGGAGATAAAAGCAAGGCGGCGCTGGACGACCTGGCAGCTCGCCAATCTGCGCTGGACACGCTGGAGCAGGAACTGCGCAAATGCCTGCTGTCTTCTGAGCCTGCAACCGCGGAGCTGGCACAAATTGCGACAAGTTCGCTAGCGGCGCTGGAGGCCCTCGGGTTCGCCAGTTTTACGCAAGCACAGCTTATCGCTCGCAGAGACTCTGTTCAGCAAGCATCCGCAGCCGCGAGTGCTGCCCTCGCATTGCTGGAGCAAGTGTCTGCTAGTGCTGGTTATTCCTTTGTACCAAGACAGTTGATGGTGGAGCGCTTTAAGGAGCTATTTCCAGCATTGATTTCAGCGCCCTTGGATGTGTTGCACTTACGGCATTCCGACATGCGTGTACCAGGTACGGTAAAAGTATTGGAGCAGGCCTTGCAGCGCCTGGACGAAATTGAGCGCAGGCAGCTGGAGTTGGGCGCCGTTTTTTATACAGACGCGATTCCACAAGACGCAGAGATTCAAAAAGCAGTAGACACCTTGCGACAGGGCGACACCTGGTACCGCGTATTCCAAAGTGATTGGCGCCAGGCAGTCAAGCTAAACCGCATCATTTCACGCGATAAGAGCAAGAAATCCAGTGGTCAGCGTCTGGCTGAGTTGGAACGCTTATTGCAGCAAGGCGTCCAACGCAAAGCTTGGATCGAAGATTCGGCACTGCGAAAGGCGGCGGGTGCAGCGTTTGCAGCCGAAAAAACGCCGCTGTCCGAGCTTGCGGAGTGTGCACGTTGGGTGGATGCTACGGCGCGTGTGCTGGAGCGGCTGGAAATTAGCCCAACGGATATCGATCCTTTGGTCATCGAGCGCCCAGCCCTTGTCAGGCTTTTGAATCAACGCACACAAGTAGACGGTGCGCTGGAGGCGTTGAAAAACTTTGACTCTCTTCGGTCTGGTCTGTTGCACATCAACTCAAAAGAGCTGGAAGGGCATTGGCTCACTGAGGACTGGCTGGAGCGGATCCGCGCGGCGGATACGGCCGGTGCAGAGCTGGAAACTGCGATTGAAGTTTTAGCCCAACATGTGCGCGAACCAGTGCAGGCCAACGGAGGCCTCAGGGCTTTGGTGCGAAGCAGAGAAGTGGGTGCAATGGCTGATGCATTGGAGAACCATGCACAGGGCATTCAACTGCTAGGGAACCGGTTCGCTGGGAGGGCCACCAACCTGGCCAAGTTATTCAATACCCACGCCTACGGGCGACAGATCAAGGGGGCTGGTTTGCCCGCTCGCATCGAGCAGGTGCTGATTGCCGAAAACTGCACGGCCAACCACCATCAACTCAGTGTTTTCATCGACACCATCAACGCTGGCTGGGCAGACGTTTCAGCGTTCAACCAGGCGATGGCCCAGTTTGGTGCGTTTGAGCCCACGCAGTGGACCGATCCGGGCAAGCTTTCTACATCAGGGTACGCGGCGGCCCTGGCTCAGAAGACGGGGATTGCAGCAGATCATGTGTCTGGATTGTTGCCATGGGTGCAGTATGTGAGTGCGCGCAGGGAATTGGTGGGGATGGGGCTTCGGGACTTTGTGCAGAGGATGGAGAGCGGGGCGGTGCAATCCCATGCACTGAGCGAGGTGTTTTCTTACCGGTTCTACGCTTCATTGGCGCAGGTGGCTTTTGAAAAGTCGGCGGTGCTCAAGCAGTTCAGTGGACGCCGCCACTCTTCGCTGCGTGACGAATACGCGCAGTTGGACAAGCAAATCATTCAGCTCAGGGGCAAGCAGGTCGCGGCTGATTGCCTTCGCGCAAGCGCACCGCCCGCAGGCAGAGGCGGGGCCAGAGTTGACGACAAGACAGAGATGACGCTTTTGACTCACTTGTTTGCGCATCCAAAGTCCAGAATGACCATGCGGAAAATTTTTAAGAAAGCGGGTCACGCCGTTCAAGAGTTAAAGCCATGCTTCATGATGGGGCCCCAGGCAGTCGCTAAGTTTCTGGAGCCAGGGCATTTGCATTTTGATATTGTGGTGATGGACGAGGCTTCGCAGTTGCGCCCGGAGGAAGCCATTGGTGCCATTGCCCGAGGCACGCAACTGGTAGTAGTGGGTGACCCGAAGCAGCTTCCACCGACTTCATTCTTCGCCAGAATGAATCCGGCCGATGGGGATGATGGCACCGGCCAGTTGGCGACCTCGGATGCTGAAAGTATTCTGGATGTCTGTACTAGCCACTTTCAGCCATTGAGAAGCTTGCGGTGGCATTACCGCTCCAGGCATGAGTCGTTGATTGCGTTCTCAAACCATTACTTCTATGGTGGGAAGTTGGTTGTGTTTCCATCACCGTACCCCAAGAGCAAGTCTCTGGGCGTGCGCTACCACTATGTCAGTGATGGGGTGTATGAGAACAACATGAACCACGTCGAGGCGCGTAGGGTGGTTGATGCGGTTGTCGAACACATTCTTCACCGTCCGAACGATTCGCTGGGGGTTGTGACGCTGAATGCCAAGCAGAAGGAGTTGGTGTCTGAGATGCTGGAAGAGCGTTTGCGCTCTTTGCCCGAGGCGATCACTTACAACGAGCGATGGGATGCCTTGGGCATGGGCTATTTCGTCAAGAACCTAGAAAACGTGCAGGGTGACGAACGCGATTGCATCTTGATCTCTACAACGTTCGGCAAACCCAAAGGAGTTGACGTTGTACGGCAAAACTTTGGACCAATCAGCCGAGAGGGTGGATGGCGGCGCCTGAATGTCTTGTTCACGCGCGCGCGAAAGTCGGTGGCGGTTTTCAGCTCCATGCGTCCTGAGGACATCGTTTCGGATGCGCAAACCCCAGAAGGAACGCGTGCACTGCGCAACTATTTGGAATACGCCCGCACCGGTGTCATGCCCATTGAGCGTGAAACCCATCTTCCACCGGACAGCGACTTCGAGGTGTCGGTTATCGATGTGCTCAAAGCCAAGGGGTACGAAGTGACGCCGCAATTGGGGGTGGCAGGCTTTCGCATTGATATTGGAGTGAAGCATCCGGACCATTTGTCCGGATACTTGGCGGCCATTGAGTGCGATGGTGCAAGTTATCACTCTGGCCAGTCCGTACGGGACCGAGATCGGATTCGCCAGGAAATTCTGGAAGGTTTGGGCTGGAAGGGGCGCATCTGGCGTATATGGTCTACCGATTGGTTCAGAAACCCACGCACGGAGACGGAGCGCTTGATGAGCTTTTTGCAAGGGCTGCGCAATGCCCCCGTCCCGGAAGAATTTCGTGATGACCCACTAGGCAGCGACTGGGTGGAAGAACCACAACGGGGCCCTAGTCCTAAGCAGGAAGACTTTGCTGCAAACGCAGTATTTGACGATGAAGATGAACTCAGCGTATCAGTGGGGGACTTGGTGGGATACATTGCCGCAGAGTCACCAGACCAGGTGCTTCATGTGCGTTTGACTGCGCGACAGACAGACCCCGCAACGGGGCTTGTTGCAGAGGCCACCCCTTTGGGGGCCGTGCTTCTGGGAGCCTCCGTAGGAGATACCGTAGTGCTGCGTGTACCGGGGAGGCCAGCACAGACATTCACGGTCAAAAGCATCAAACGGCAATCCACAGTGGAGGAGTGAGTAAGGCATGGCAAGCAATCGTCCCTATATGTCGTTGAGCGCGGTCCAGCTACAGGATTTGTTTGCTCAAAACAAGGAGAGTGAGAATGTACTCAAGGCGATAGTGCGAGAACTTAAGCACCGAACTACGCCTTCAGCCGTAGCTTTGCGAAAAAAGGTAGAGGTAGCGCTGGCCATTTTGAGTGGGGAAGCATCGCCCCATGTACCAGGTTTGCCTAGTCACCAAATGATCAACTGCCGGAACTGCGACACCACTCTGCGAATCCCTGTTAAGGACGGGAATGTGACTTACGTTTGCCCGAGTTGCAAGTCTGATTTTGAGGTTGTTGGGGCTGGTGGCGTTCTACAGGTGACCTGGATAGAAACAAGGAAGGGAAGCACAAAGTCAGAGCCGGAGATGAGCGACGCAGTGGCTAGATCGCTCTTGGGAGTGAGCGCACAGGCGGGTTTTCCTGACATTAAAGCTGCTTGGCGCAAGGCATCACAGCAGTATCACCCTGATAAGCACCAGGGGCTTCCGGAACGCCTGAAACAAGCGGCAGAACTTGAAATGCAGCGCATCAATGAGGCGTATCGTTTTCTTGAACGCGCAACGGCGGATGATTTTTGATGCACGCGCTTTCTCTGTCCAGCAAGGCATTGTTGTCGCGGCTATTTGAGACCTGTAAAAGCAGCGGCGACGCTGTTAATGCCCGGCGGTTTGCTGTTCGCAAAGCGGATACTGCGAATGGCGGCAACTGGCCCGAGAGGAGACATGTCTTCGAAGCAGGGTGCCGGCTATTGCGAGCGTGTGAACGTCGAACGAACGACTCAATTTTTTGCCGAACGCTCTCAGTGACTGCGGTCGACCTTCGGAGTGGCGGGCAGCGCATCACCCCGCTCCTCACTGCGGATTAGGTTTGGACCAGGACGGGGTACTTTGCCGCTTGCGTCTGCTCCCCATCGAGTTCACTTGCCTGTAGCACTTTGAACTTCAACTCCCCGCAAACATGGCGCACGATGAGGTCTACGTCGGCCAAGATCTGATCCACCCGTGCGCTGACAATCTTGCGGGCTACCTCGTCTGAGAGCGGGGCTCCCCGCTGTGCTGCCGATAGGAACTCGATGGCGAACGCGATCGCCCTCGCCGTACGTGCGGACGCCTTGAGTGCCGCAGCGTTTGGAATATTGTTGGTCAGTTCCTCGACTGCTTCCGGTGTCAGCATCTCCCCGCGCCCGTACCTCATGACGCTTTCCGCAGAGGTACTCGCGCCCATTCGAGCCGGGATCGACGACAGATTGTCCCCCCTTACAAGGTTCATCACGGCGTTCAGCCAATTCTTGAACGGATGCCCATCGGGGCTTGCAAGATCCCGTAGAGCTGGGCTGTGCTGTCCGCCTGTCTGGAGATTCAGAAAGAATTGCGCACCGATTGTGACCATGCACACGCGGTCGATCAGTTCAGCCTCAGGTCTGCCCAAGTCGCATGGCTGACGTGACCACCAGTAGTCGGAGGCGGGAACCAAGTTGCCGCCGCAGCAGACGCACGGCACTTTGCAGGCGTGCACCCAAGACACGAAGCGGTATGCTACCCCTTCTGCAACAGACGCGATTTGCACCAATACAGACGTGGCAGGATCTCGAATGATCGAGGCCACCGCCTCCAGCTCTCCATTGTCTAAACCGTGCTTGGACTTCAGGCCATCCAGAACACGCGAGGTCCGGACCTTTCCGAGCGCATAGTTCCGCAGATTACGGAAGTCCGTTTCACCAAACGTGCGCCGAATTAGAGCAAGGAACGATCTTCGGCCCGTAACGATCGCAGCCATGACGTCCACCGAAGGCATGCTTGGGATCTGCGGGGTCAAGCCCAAGGACGCCCCGTACATCCGCATCGGGCGGGTTAAGGTCACCTTCCACAACGGCACGGGTAAGGCGATTCCCAGCGGCAAGTCACGTTGAAGCGACGGAATTTCCATATTTCCTCAGTCACAACTCCCGAAGATCGGCAGGATTGGTATTGTGTCGCATGTAACGTCCCCATCGGGGGCTCGGCGACGCACACTAGGAGCATTCTCATGGCAAAAAATGGTAGCGCAGCAAAAGGCGGCGGCGCGAAAATGGGTGGCAAGGGCTCGGCGCCACAGCCGCAAGGTCCGGGCTACTTCCCTCCGGGGGGGCGTCCGAGCACAGTGCGGTTCGGCAAGTCCGGACACGGCAAGGGTAACCTGGCCCCGAAGACGCCGTTAGGTAGCTGACTCGCCCAGCGCACTGGCCTGTTAGATTTAAGTCGCGCCCTTGCCTCCTACAAGTTGGTTGACCAGGGGAAGCAACGGGCGCGTCCTAAAGAGCGCTCGCTTCTCTGCGGCGTGCTGCTCATACGCTAGACCTGATCCGTTGCTGTCTTGGAGTTTTGTGAAATCAGTGCCCGGTAGCCCGCTTCATGTTGAAATGACTTGACGCTGCATTACTTAAAAAGCGCCTCAACCTCGATCCAGCGCTTCTTGCTCGGCGACGAAGCCTGCCTCAAGCACGGATCGCCCTAGGTCGGGCCAGCCGGCTGCGCAAGCGAAGTGGTAGATGCGCTCAAGTGTCCGGGCCGAGGCCTTGAGTCGCATTGCAGTGGGCACATCGTCCGGTGACATCGCATAGGGCTGAAGCTTAAAGCCCGCTGCCTGGCAAACGGCCGCTATCGTGGATGCAATCCGAAACCCCCCCTCATCGACGTCCCCCCAGTGTAAAACGGGGGTTGCCGGCGGCAGGCTCTCCAGTAGACGCACGTACATTGCCCGCCAGGCTGGCGAGGGCATTCCTGCCGTGTAGACCAAAAGCGCTTCATCGTCCTGACGCCTCTTCGCCTCACTGTGAAACGTCGTCTTGTTCTCGATGGTGATGACTTCCGTGACTTTGCTGGCCACCCCCTGAATGGCCGCAGCTGGCAACCCCATGTAGGGGGCGTCAATCAGCCCGGTAGAGCGATCGCGTGCGATGTGCACCTGGCCGGCCAGCAGCACGGGATGCTCTTCCCGGAACAAGCCCAGCTCTTGCCACACCTGGGCCGCGGCCCTGGGGGTTACCTCAACGCTGCCACTCAGCAGGACGTCAAGCTGGGCGGTGAGCGCCTCAATCCGCTTGCTGTCGAGAAATAGCCGGGCGCTGAATTCACGCACCGGGGCGGCAATCACGTCCTGGCTACGCGTGGCGCAAGCCTGAATGGTCTTTGCTGCGTCGATCCATGCGCGCGTGTCCTGCGGGCCCAGGCCCCGCACCTTGGCCATGCTGGTCCAACACCCAATCACCTCCCGAATCACAGGAAACTCAGCCTGCAATGGCTCCAACTCGGAAACGGTCTGGGCCAGCTGGTCCGCATAGGTTCTGCGACCCAGAAACAGGGCGAGCGCCTGCACGTCCACCAGGGCAATGCGCTGAAACAGTCCGTCATTCGGATTCAGCTTGTCACGCTGCAAAGTGACGGCACCGGCGTCGCGCGCGGCCAGAAACGTCTCATCGCATTCCTGCTTATGCTGCCAGCTCCGTAATTCACTGTAGGGTTTCAAGTGCGTGGCTGTCAGTGCCGGTGCGCGCGCACGGGCGCCGGCGGCGTGCTTGTTGCCGGCGTCCAGCAGCTTAGCCAGCAAGTCTCTGGCGATGCCGCCGGCGCTCATGAGGCTGGGCTCGCTACAGGGCGTGCAATGGGCTCCTGCCGCACGGCCAGCAGCTCCGCTTCCAGCAGCTCGGGGTGGTATTCCCACATGTCCTCGCGGAACTGCTCTCTCATGGCTTCGCTGACCCGGCGTTCTTCCACCTGGATCACATGACGAGTTTCGTCTTTCATGATCTCGAAGTAGCGGTGCAGGAAGGCGGTCAGCGTGGGCAGATTCTCACCCGGGCTGGCCAGCAGCACCTGCAACCCGAGTTTTTCGAGGTAACGCATGGTGGCCACGATGTTGGGGGTGTCCATCTTGTCGAAGGCTTCGTCCAGCAGGATAAGCCGCAAACCGTCCTGGTTGTTCTCATCCATGCGGTAGGCCGAGGACAGGGCAGCGCCGGCGATCACGTATAGCGGCGCGCGGTGCTCGCCACCGGAGCCCGGGCCAATGCGCTTGCTCAGGTGTCCGATGGTTTTGGTGACACCGGTGACCGGATCATCAGTCTCAATTTCGATGTCGAACTCGAAAAACTCCCGGTAGTCATCCAGCGGACTTTTGACCGCGGCATTGCCCGTGGTGGTCTTCTCGCGCAGCAGCTCCGCGAACTGGGGAGGGATTTCCCCGGGCTCTCCAAACAGCCCGCCGTCGGCGCCGAAGTCGGCGATGTTCTCGATGAACTTCTTCAGCGGTATCAGGTCTGGGCGGATCTTGGCCTGGAACTGGTACCGCTCCCCATTGGTGAAGGCGGGGGAGGCCTTGAGCGCATCGTTCAAACGCTTGAAAGTGGTGGTCTGGTATTTGAGGTTGGCGTGCAGAGCCAGCGCCACGTCCTGCCGGAAGGTATTCTGCGACGCAAGGTAGGCCTCTTGGGCTTGATCCTTGTACTGGGGCAGCTCCGTGTTCTGCAGCCTGGTGACTTGCTGCTCCATCCAGGCCTTGGCTTGACGCCAGTCAGACGTCACTTCATCGCTGACGGCTTCGCGGTGGTCGGTCAGAAAGGTTCCCAGCAGCGTCTGGGCCGGGCCCAGGTGACGCACCATGGAGGCGTTGCAGCGCTTGGACTGGGATTCGCAGTGGTCGGCCATGGCCTGGTAGTTGTCGCCGTATTGCTCCAATAGCGGGTCCCAGCGATCGGACGCATAGCCTGGGTCATAGTCTGCATGACCACGGCAGGCCTCATGGGCTGTCCGCTTGCCCTGGAGTTCCAGCAGCTTGGCCGCGCATTCCTTGGTCAATCTGTCTAGTACCGTCTGGGCCCGTACAACGGCATCACGGGCATTGCGGGCATCGGTTTCCAGCTGCGGTTTGCGTTCCTGCACTGCTATTAACTTAGCACTCAGAGCCTGATATTCGGCGCTGGTGCTACCCGAAATGCGCTGATGGGCGAGCTCTCTTTCGATGAGCGCCTCGCCCAGCTGGGCCGCAACGCCAAGCAGAAGGCGCAGGGTCTCCGGCGATGACAAGCTCTGCACCGCCAGACGGATCCGCTCAATGTCTCCCTGGCGTCCTTGAAGGTCGGCTACTTTTCGGTTCAAGTCACGGGATTCGGCTCTGAGCCCGTCGACCTGGCCTTTGGCGCCGGCGCCGATCTGCAGGTCAGCCTCCGGAACCAGCCTCAGTCGCTCGAAGTCGCCGGGCCCCACCAGCATACCGTCCATGGTCAGGGTACGCTCGCCCCGCAACGCCTCCTGGGCGGTATTGGCGCGCTTGAGGTTACCCAGCTTGCCACGCAGGTAGGCCACAGCCACTTGGTTGCTGCCCTGTATCAGGCTGGCAACCGTGTCGGCCGCCGGCTGGCCCTGCCCAGGTCGCGCTTTGTCCGAGCGCACGATCTTGACGCCATAGATGGTTCGTTTGCCCTGCAAGGCCTGGTAGATGCCAAAGGCTTTTTGTTCTTCCTCCGAGTCCCGCAGCAAGATGGCTTCTACGTTCCTGGCCAAGTAGGCTTCGATCGCTGGCTGCCATTTGAGATCGGTCACCTTCACCAGGTCACAGACGGGGGTGGGGTGCAATCCGTGTTCCGCGAACTCATGCATCAGCCGGGCCGTAGGTTCGCTGACCTGTGCGCGGTTGGTGTTGGCGCGCTCCATGCCCAGGCCAATCGTAGAGAGCCGTTCTGTGGCGAGGCGGATCTGCTCCTTGACGACGTCGTGCTCCTCATTCAGGTGCGTACCAGCGGCCTTCAGCGCTTCTCCAAGGTCCTGGATTATTTGCCCAAGCTCGTCCTGGTCGACCCGGTTCTGCTCCCACGAGAAATCTCTCAGCCGCTGCGCGGCCAATGCAAGTTCCGGCTGCCACTGGGCCAGCAGGTCGTTGGAGCTGGCGTTTTGGAGCAACTGCCGGAAGTTGCGCAGCTCCTTTTTCAACTCTTCTTCCCGGCGAGTGGATTTTTCTTGCGCCTGCGCCAAGTCCTGCTGGGCGCCCGCATTCTCGGCATGGTCCGCATGGGCGCGCTGCAGGCCGGACAGTTG
>Ga0136567_1000211_pt1 | contig 15407 bp, 14 predicted proteins | sample AntDeeMetagenom3_FD_104788 | JGI IMG/M metagenome (GOLD analysis project Ga0136567, IMG submission 104788) | Saline lake microbial communities from Deep lake, Antarctica - Metagenome #3 | ecosystem: Environmental > Aquatic > Non-marine Saline and Alkaline > Saline | place: Antarctica: Deep lake... | reverse complement strand
GCATCAGCATGTCAGTGGTCCTCAGCGTCTTGGACAGAAAATCCGGCGAGATCGAACCCCGCAATGAAGCGCGGATCGATCACAATGCCGACCGTCGGGGTGCCATTGAAGTCGCGAGTGAGCGTGGGTGGCCCATCGGGCTGCGCGGGAACCAGCATGCCCACGTCAGCCAGGGCCCGTAAAGCCATGGACGGTTGCAGGCCGCGCCGTTCAAATTCGCTGATCGGCACGAAGAAGCCTTGGGAAACGGTACGGCCTTGCGCCGGACCCGCACCCTCGTTCAGGGTATGGATGACTGCCCCCAGCGCATCCCGAACGACGGGGTTGAGGCGCATCGGGGCTTCCAGTGTGAATGAGAGCCGGAGTGCTGTCGGCGCGGGTGCTTCGGGGGGCGTGGGCTTCTGGGGCCGTTCGCCACCGGACTTTGTTGCCGACGACGAGTCGCCAGAAGGAATCAAGGACAGTTGCTCACCCGCCCGTGCGGGCCGTTGTGGTGGTGCTGGGGGCGGTGACGGATCAGTCTCACCTGCGCGACGCACAAGTTTCATCTCCAACGCCGCCGGTGACGGGTCGATGCCTGCGAACAGGATGGCCGAGGACGTCAGCTTGACGGCCTCCAGCACTGTCTTGGCACTTGGCGGATAAATTGTCCAGGTCGGATGTGCCGCATCCTGCGCTTCAAACACTTCTGCTGCCAGCAGCACTTCCAGCATGGTTTCGGCGGCTTTGGGGATGCCCGGCAACTGATCGGCTTCGAGCAGCTTGCGAATGTCATCTGCAGCATTCGGCCACAGCAGGAACAGCCCATCCTGACCGAACCAAACCCGAGACTTGTCGTGGTTGCACACCCATGCGGAATTGCTGTTGGCGAGCCGTCGCAGCGCATCCACGAGATAGCACTCCAGGTGCGAGCCGAACTGGGGCGAACCATACCGGTCCGCGTTGGCTGTCAGGTTGCGGTCGATGACCAGAGCCAGCGAGCGACGTACAAGGTTGTCCAGCACGTTGTGATCGCGGTAGACCGGCATGCCGCCGATGCTGGCCATCAGGTGCTGCACGATGATGGCGTTGTCCTCCGACAGGTAGTGCAACACCTCAGGCGAAACGACATGGGGCAGTGCAAATACGCCGAGGCTGCGGGTTTCGACGGCTTGCGGACGCCAGCTCAGGAAATAGCGTGCCGTACCACGCGCCTCCAACCAGGCAGTTAGAGGCTGAACATAGCCCGACCACATTTCGCCGCTGGCGTCGGTGACGATGATGTGGCTGAGCACCCGGTGTACTTCACAACATAGGCCCGCGATGAAGGTGGCATGTCGCCAGCGCGGCTCCAGCAGCCGACGCGTCGAAATGGTCGAGCGTCCCGAGAAGATGTGGGCATCCGTGCCCTGCAGGCTGAAAAAACCGGCTTCCAGGCCGAGCCGCAACAGGCCACCTGGCGCGCTGAAGTAGTTGTCCGCCGTCGCGGGCAGCAGATGCACGTAGGCTGCGTACCGGTGGATCAGCGCCAGCACGTCGCTCTCGAAGCTCTCCCGGTCCGCCCCATAGCAGAGCTTGATGCGCGCGATGATGTCGGCATTGGCGGCCAGCATCTCATCGACCGTCTGTACCGCAAAGCCAGGGTCAGCTGAGGAAAACGTATTCGCTGCCGAAGAAGGAATGACCATCGCTGCCGATCCGCAAATCAATGCCCCATTCTTCGGTCAGGTTTCCTTCGCGTCCCCTGGAATTGGCGTCGAAGTAGCCTGGCTATCGCCATCGGCTTCGCCGGTGTTCTTCCATAAGAGCATCGACATTCCCTGCTGAAATGCTGTTGGATCGGGCAGGGGATGTGTCGGGAACGAGGTTTGCACGCGCGGGTCATTGCCGTAGCGCTGGACCAGCTTGCAGAAGGGACAAGCGTCTGCTGTGGGAACTGTGCCCAGGGCGGCCAGGAACTCGCTGGCGCAGGACGGGCAGGTTACGACGGCGAAGCTGGGTGACTTAGCGATCCAGATGCCGTCGGTGTGCGAGGCCAGATCGAAGGCCCTGTCGAAACTGATCCGATAGGGCGCATGGCACACCACCCGGTAATGACGGTAGGCGCCTACCAAGACCTCCCCAGGGCTGAAGCCCGCGTGGCGCAGTCGGCGGTAGATAGCCACAACAATGGACGCGTCCGTGCGAAACATAAGGTTGGCGCTGTGGTACCACTCGGGGGAATCCGGCGGCCTGCCCCGTGGAATGGATTGAGGATCGTTGAAAAACATCCGCTGGATTTCGCGAGAGGGTAGACCGGTGAGGCAATGGATGGTGCGTACCCGTGCACCCAGCTCAGCGCAGTCTTTGGCGAGTCTGACAGTCCGAAGATGTCGGTCGGCGCGTGTCGGCATTTCACTCTCCCGGTCTACCGATTGGGCAGCGTGGGTGAACGAACAGTGGCCAGAGGGCCTGCCAGGGGCAACGGCGTCTGAAGCAGGCTGAGCAGGTCGTGGCGCGGTGGAAACAAGGTGGCGTGCCCCACGTTGGCCACGATGGCCCAGATTCGGTCGGTACTCAGGTTTCCAAGAAGATCGGCCTGCGCGGCGTCGAGAGAAAACCTGCAGCAGGTTTCGACCTTGTCTCGCTGCATGCTGGTCTTGATCGCGTTGAGGACGCTCAGGTTGATGTACTGGACATCGGAGAGTTGTACTTGGCTCATTGTTCTTTCCCTTGGTGAACCCCTGTGGGGCATAGTGGTGTGACAGATCGATAGTGGTTTTCCCTCGTGGGGGCGAAACGGATTGTGATTTAGTCGAATTCAGCATAAGCTGGTAAGTGTTACAAACATGTAAGCATTTGCTGTTACCACCTGCAAGCAGCCGATTTCTTGGTGCTTTGTACTTTGTGCCTTGTGCCTTGTGTTGGAAAATTTGCAGGGCAGGATTGAAGGCTGGTTTTACGAACGAGAAAGAACGTCGATATGAACAAGGACGGAACACTCTCTGACGGCCGATTTGCCCGGCAAGTACTCAAGAAGCGCGCGCCAAAGGCGCGCAGCAGAAATGCCTCGACCAAGCAAGCTGCAGTGCGGCAACCCATTGCAGCGACTGATGCAAAAAACAATTTCAGAGAACGCCTGATTGCCAGATTGAATCAGGCCGAGGTACCCGCTCAAAAGCGCATGGTGTATGTGGCGGCGATGACCGGGCGCGCGGTTCAGACGGTGAGCCGCTGGTTCGATGCGGGACGACCCGGTCTGCCCGATCTGGAGTCGTATGCGCGATTGTGCGAAGGACTCCATTGCAACGCCGACTGGATGCTGGGTCTGGCCGCGACACCGGGCTTGGCAGCCGCGCGACAGGCCGATGGCGAAAATGCGCATGCGGGTTGGATGGTCGAACTCCTGGAAGAGCTTTGGGGCGATCTGCACGATTGCGAGCCGATGCGCATGTCGGGCGACGAGATGGCACCCAGGATTCGGGATGGTGACCACATGTTTGTGAGTCATGACCTCGGCGAGGTATCCGGCAACGGCATTTATGTGATCGAGTGGAAGGACCGTCTGGTGGTTCGCCATGTGGAAAACCGTATTGGCCAGGGCGTGGTGCTGAGCTGCGAGAACCCAGCGTATGCGGAATGCGTGGTGAAGGATGCCGCCGCCGCACGGCGCATGGGCTTGCGCGTCGCGGGCAAAGTCACTGGGATCATTCGCACCGTGCACTTCTGGGCACATTGAAGACAGAAGCCACCGAGGCAGATGCCCCGGTGGTTCCGTTTCTTACGATGCCCGCACAGCCCGAAGGCAGTCTGGCAGACGGTAGGCTTTCGCAAGCCTGCTGGACGGGTCAGATGGCTTGCGCCAAACCCTTCCACTCTTCAGTCGGCAACTCAATCAGCTTGCCGCCCAGTACCTCGAAGTCGGTCGCCCGGTCATAGTCTTCCACCTCCTGCGAGAAGTGGGTGACGGCATTCACAAGCCCGTAACCTGAAAGGTCGCCTTCCGTGATCAGATGCCGCAGCACGCCCGAGCGCTCGGTGTCCGTCAGGTCATAGCGGTTGGCCAGAACCTCCACCGTCTTGACGGGATCGCCAATCAACGGAATATGCAGGGTTTTCTGCATCTTTTGCGCCATCTGGCGGAAGGTGGTTTCCGACACCGCCGCCTGCACCACGTCGCGGACCTTCAGGAAAAAGGCCTTGTCGTCGGCACGCAAGGTGTCATCCCGGTACACCGTGACGCCATCGTCCTCGGCACCCAGTGCCCGCCCGACATGGGTCTTGCGCAGTGAGCGGTCCCAAGCGATCAGGCCGTTACGGCACACCAGACGGTACAGCAGAGGCTGCACCGACAGTGTTCCCTGACCCACTTCAGAGTTCGTGATCACCACGCCCGCCTGTACGACGTCGCCAGGGGCCATCTCGTATTTCAGACGCGGCGTCACGACTTTCAGGTACATGCGCGTATCTGTCAGCTCCACCGACTCGAATTTGACTTCGGGCAGCTGTTGCAGGATGGGCAGCACGCTCTCGGCCAGGTCGAAGTTGTCGAGTCGGCGGTAGCGGTCTGACAACACGGCGCGGACATGCCCGTCCAGCGTGCGGATCATGCGTCGGTCATCTTCGCTTTGCAGCCAGGTGTTCACATTGCGGTCCAGCAGAACCGGTTGGTCGTGCCGCATGCGCTCAAAATACGCGTAAGGAATCTTCAGCTTTTCTGCCAACTGGCGCCGCGCCAGGGGCGTGATGCCGTACTTGGCGGGACCACCGCTTTCTTCGATGACAAGGCGGGTATCCCCCTCATCGTTGGTGTCGTGCCGCAGCAATTGTGCCGACACCACCAAATCCTTCTTCGAACTCAACTGACGCTCGAGTTCCTGGGCCAGGCTCACGAGAGAACGTCCGCTTTTCATATAATCTCCAATCAGTAAGAAAAACGGGGACGGCATCACCCCTTTCGCGGGGATGCGCATCCCCGCAAGGGTCAATGACGGATCGGGCAAACCGATCCACGAAGGGCGCGAAGTGAATCGCGCCAGAACTCCAGGGCTGTCTTTGCTGCGCACGGGGCGCAACCTGGTTTGACAGCTACCAGTGGGGGAAATCAAATGAGCCTTTTGAGGGCCACCGCACCAATTGCGCGCAGTGATCGTCAAAAGGCGGGTGAGGCCTTTCGACCACACCCCCACAAAAGCTACGCCACGTTTGGAGGATGCCCCCCTCGCGTGCGCCACACATCAGCCCAGTCCGTACCGGCTTGCTTGGGCAGAAACACCTGCACCTGCCGAGGACCGGTTCGCCGCTCTTCTTTCTTCAGCCTGCGTGCCAGCGCGAAAGCAAACGCCTGACCGTCAAAATCTGCATTCGCGTCGTTGTCGCCGTAGATGCAGATTCGCCGTACGGAGTCCGGTAACCACAGCTTTTCCAGGTTGCCCGCATTGAGCCCAGCCCAGACCGGCTTGCCCGTTGCCAAGTGCACGGCGATACCTGTCTCGATACCTTCGCTGAGCGCAAGCTCGTCAGTGGCCTCGAAAAGGCGCACTGTGGCACCGTTGATCCCTGCCGACAACACCTTTTTGGCATCGCGTGCCATGGCCTTCTGACCGTCCTTGAGGTAGGTGCGGTGCAGCGTGACGGCATGGCCGTCTGGCCCCTGGATGCAAGCCAGCATGGCGGCGTACTCGGCCACCTTGCGCGACTTGCCTGTGCCATCCTTCTCGAAGTACCCCAGTGCGGGGTGGAAGCGCAGCACCTTCGGGTAGGCTGGCAGTGCCAGCCCACGGCCGCGCAGGTAGCGATCCACTTCATCACCGGCAGTCACCGGCACGGCTTCGTCCCAGATCCGTTTGGCCAGCTTCTTCATGCGTTCTGCCGATGGCTCCGCAGAAACCGCCTTCAGGGCAGGAAGAACGGTGCCCACACAGCGCTCGACTTCCCGCAGGGCGGTACCGAAGTCGATTCCCTTCACCGCCTGCAGCAGCTTGAAGCCACCGCCAGGGCCGCAACTGCGGCAGTGGTAGTTGCCCTCGCCGAACTTGTCGGTGTACTGGAAGCGGTCGGTGCCGCCGCACAGTGGGCAGGGGAGGTTGCGCTTCCTCAGAATATGCTCGTCGACCTGCAAGCTACCGAGAATTTCGGTCCAGCGCCCGTGCGCGCGACGTTTGACGTCGTCGACACGGGCGGCGTACTCAGAGTTCTGCATGGCTCATCCCACCAGTTCAATCGAATGGCCGGGAGCCGGTCCCATACCGACGCTCACATGGAAGCTCTTGCCGTGCAGCAGCGGGTAGCTTCCCAGTCCCAGTTCTTGCAGTAGCGAGTCCAGCGTTTGCACCGGATCGACTGAGCGCAGACGGCCGATCAGATCAGCCAGCGCATCACGGTCGGCATCCAGGTCGTTTTCCAGGAATTGGTCGTTCTCGTCTGTGAAGGACGAGGCCTGGCGCACCGGCTCACCCGAGGTTTCACCTGTAGGGATGTACAAGGTGTCACCATGGTAGACGCCGGCGTCGGTGATCTCCACCGTTTCGCTACCAACCTTGATCCGTACCGCTTCGCACAGGATGACCGTTGGCCAAATCCAGCGTCCTTCCAAGACAGTACGGGTCTGTTCGCATAGCGCTTCGACCTCCACCGCTTCCTCCTCCAGGTAGCGAACATGGCGCTGCGCCCAGTGGTCGGCATGCAGGCCGCTCCAGTCGAACACCAGATGGTCCCTGGCCCTGGCCAGCATCCAGCGGGCGGCGTTGTCGTCACCCAGCCAGTCAAGGTCGACGATCGTCACGGCACCGCTTTCGATGGCTTCGCGGGTCGGCGCGGCCGTAACTGACTTAACGTAGTCACGGTGGCTTGCATCGTCCTGAATCGGATAGCCGACGATGGCATCAAACAACTCGCGTGGCAACACATCGAGGTCATTGAGCAGGTCGATATGTCCCCATGCCCGCATCGCGGGGTAGTAGATTCCAACGAAGCGATCCGCAGGAAGCTGGGTCTTTGCGACTTCCAGTATCCGGCGCCAGCCCTCTTTCAGCTCGGCCTCGATGCGCTTGTGTTGCATGTCCTGGTCGATCAGCTTGTCGCGGTCCGGCAGGCGCGCCATGAACTGGCGCGAATCCAGATGGACAACATTGAAGGGGCCAAGCATGCTGTAGCCTGTGTTCAGCACGCAAAAGCCCTGCAAGAACACCATCGTGTGGTGGCTGTGTTTGCCATCGCGCGTGCCTGTGAGATGGACTGTCCCCATCGGGCTTGGCATCGTCGCGAGGTGCGCTTCGGCGAAGCGTCGCTGCAGCGCTTTGCCATTGAACAGCACCGGCACCGGGAAACCCAGGCACAAAGTCTCAATGCGGGCTGCCAGGTCGGGCAGGTCAACGCCGTGCAGCTCGATCCGCGTTCCGGTGATGGCATCAGCCTCTGCGATCTGCATCACATCAATGGGGGCTTTGGCCAGCGCGGCGCTGGTGTCGAAGTCGACGGATTGGCGGCCTGAAGCCACGATGCAGCGCGAAGTGGCATAGAGGCATTTGGAGAAGCCCACCCCAAAGGGGCGCTCCTCCGCGCAGGTGGCCGCGTTCCAGCCGGACTCGTTGAAGCTCAGGAGCTTTTGGAAGTCGGCTATGCCGCAGCCGTTGTCCGTGACTCGCAGGATATGGGATGCTGCGTCGTAATTGATCTCGATCTCTGTCGCGCCAGCTCGTCGGGCGTTTTGCAACAGCTCGGAAATGAGCGTGAAGCGATCTGTGAAGGGGTAGCGTTGGTTGCGCAGGGTGCCTTCTTCATTGATTCGTACCTGTATTTGCATGAAATTCTCCTTGAATGTGGCGTAATCCGGTCCCGGCGGGGTGGACCCGCCTTGGGGGACATAGGTGGTCAGCCGGGACGGCGAACCAGAGGGGTGAATAACTGCCCTATGCGCAGGGCTTGAACAACGCTGTGCTCGGGAAACTCCCAGGGCAACAGGTGCTGGGAACTCAGGGGATGACCGTGCTCATCGAGCCGCTCGACTTTGGCGCCCATCGGATGCCACTGCACCCGGTAGCTCAGACGGTCGGCACCGGCGATGACGAACATGCGCCCGGGTTTGCCAGTGAGCACTTCGCTTTCCTTCACCAGGAACTCGATGTCTTCCGGTGCCCGGACGTTCAACAGCGGAGCGTCGTTGCCGGGAATGGATACATGGGTTTGCATGACAGGTTCCTCAGTAGATGACGGGTGGGCAAAGCTCAATCGCTTCAGACGGAGGGTCGGACGTGGGGTCTGACAGGTCGTTACGCTGGGGCTCAGCTCCCAGATGACGGACCTGCGCCGCAGGATGGCCGGTCGGCGAGGTGGTCGTCGGCCAGCATTCTGTGGATGCCGAAGGCTGCGCATACCGCTGGATTTCTTCCAGCATCACTGCATTTTCGTAATCCATGTGCCCCGTGATGCCGTAGGCGAAGAAAATCGCTAACAGACACAGGGCGTCTTTGAGGGTGGACATGGTCTACTCCTAAAAATGACCAAGCTTGCGGATCAACACGCAAACCTGAAGGGTGGGGAGGGTCAGGCGAACAGGTCGTCTTGCACCGACAGCCGCTTGAGCTGTTCATTGATCCACTGGGGGTTTTTGAGCAGTCGTGCCTCTACCCACTCGGGGTTCTGGACGACGGCTTCACGCACCCAGACGGGGTAGCGCTCCAGCGTGGCTGAGAGCCATGCCTTCAGGCTGTTTTCGATGCGGTCGCGGACTTCCTGCGCGTCAACCAGGCCGCAGTAGGCGATAGGCGACAGCGGGCTACAGCCGACGACGCGCAGACAACTCACGAAAGAAAAGGGCTGTCTGTCTTTCTCACGCTCGGTGAAGACCCAGCGCAGGGTGTCGAACTTCTCTTCCAGCGGCTTGTCTGGGTCTGCCAGATGATTGATTTCCTGCAACAGACGCCAATGCAGGAAGACGATGTCTTCCTCGCTCCACTCGACCGGTGATGCTTCGTCGTCCAAGAGGGCGTCGATGACAGCCCGTTCGGGAATGACAGCGGATCGTGGGTGCGCGGGCACTGCGAAGGGCGGGAATACAAACCCCGCAGAAGCAGGGTGGAATGTGCTGTGGGATGCGCTCAGGTTCAGCATCGTTGCCTCCAAGAAATGCGAAGGCAACGCGCACCAGGGGTGAGGGCGGATGCCCCCATGGGGTGATGAACGGCCGGTGCAGAACCGGCGACTAAGGGATAGGACTCCAGGGCTGGCTTGAAAGCGGTGCGAACCGCCAGGATCGGTGTGCCAGCGACCGATCGAAAAAAGCTTTCGGGGGGAGAGCGCGGAGGAAGCAGATCACCTCTATCTTGCCTTCACCTCGGAAGCCGCTTCGATAGCATTACAGGACTGACACCATCAAAAGTGACGCTAAACGCATGCGGATCCTCAAGTCGCAAAGGGCGGGAGGGGCATGCAAGTCGTCCAGTAACTCCAGGGCTTGCCTTGTTTGAATGCAGGGCCAGCTACTGCATGACGCAAAGGTAATGGCACCGCATTGCAGGGTCAAGCCCAAAAAGCCGGAGAACCCATGCTGATGTTGAAACGGTGCCAAAGTGATGCCGATTCCCCATGGTGAATGTCGACATCGATGCGGATGATCGGTTGCAACATGGCATCCAGAGGAGCTCGCGCATGTCGGACATTCAGATTGTGAAAATGGATGAGGGTGGCGTCAACGCGCGTATTCTCGCCAAGGAAACCAAGGCCGATTTCCGGCGCATTGAGGCGGCCAGCCTGAAGTTGCGGGCGTGTTTTACGAGCGCGGAAGGCAAGCGCTTCTTCGTCCGGCTGTTCAGCACGCTTCAGCTCAACACTCACTTTATTTCGGTGATCGCCCGCACCCGGCTGGATCACGAGGACGTTACCAAGGTGGAGACGGCTATACGTACGCAGCTGGAGACCGTGAACGAGAACCTCAACAAGGCCATTGATGGCGCCGAGGCACTTTTCAAGATGCACGGGGTGACCAGCGTGGCGACCTATGACACGGTTCCGCTTGAAGTCGATGTAGGGGTAATGTCGTCAAACAGTCGGCGCTACCTGGAAGTGTTGGGCAAGCTTGATCAGCTCATGCCGCTGCTGCAAACCCTGGAGATTCATGAGGTCATCACGGCGCAGGCGGTGGACATCCAGAGGGCCGGTCTGAAGCGCCAGGTACGTGACGTCGCTAATGGGGCTCGGAACTTCGCCATGGGTCTGCGGCGGAGGATGAATGCAATGGGGAGTCGAGACGAGGGAGATACTGAGCGTGTGTCGGGCGGCGTAGGACGAGAAGTAGCCGCAGGCTCGAACACTGAAGTCATCGCAGGTGATGATACGGAAGTAGGCGCGGACGCACGCAATGGAATCGACCATGTCGAGCCTAGCGCTGAAGGATAGTGGCGAATGCCTTTGTGTGGTTCAGGTGAACCGTCCAAACTGCCACACGGAATGCCCCGACTTCTACCGCTTTTTTTGGTGGGCAAGGCACTTATTGTCTGAAAATAGCCAGTCAATTGATACAAAGTGATATTGGATGGTGACCGATGGTAAGCGAGAGCCATGCGTCTGGTGCGCATCCCCCGTTGTTCACTCAACGGCGTCGCAGTCGATACCTGCCTTTTCCTGAATAGATTGGGTGCCATTCCGGTTTGCATGTTGTGGCAGCGGATCGAATCATTTGAGGTTCTACGCATACTTTTCCTGATGCGAAAAGTGAAGCCTTTTTTCCATTTCCATACCGCATGACCGGAACGCCTGCGGTGTTGCGGCGAGTTCAGCGTTTCTATCGGCATGCGCAATCCTGACCTAGCGCGGCCGCGACAGTGTGGGTCAAACCTTTATCGGCATATGCTGAGACGAGGCCAGATCATGCCCAAACTACCGTCAATTTCCTCACTCCATGCGGCGACGCCTCCTATTCCATCGCTAGTGCCCACATTGCCAGAGACCGGTTTTCTACGACAGCCGCAGGTGCTGGTGTTCGTTCCCATCTCAAAGTCCACTTTGTGGCGACGTATCCAGGCCAGGTCCTTTCCGGAGCCTGTGAAGCTTTCGGCGCGGGTTACTGTGTGGCGTGCTGAGGACATTCGGCGCTGGATTGTCGAGCAGGGAAGAGGATCGACTGCTGAACCCCGCCGAAGCGGGAGACACCCGCTTTAGGGCTCTGTGGAGATCGCAGCCATTGGGGAATCGGCTTGCTGTTGATTTCCGAGGAAATTTGAGCCCTTGGGGTCTGCATGTCATGGTTAGCCTGTGGCCCATTTTTCTCAGCCCCCGTCATTCTTCGGCTACAAGAGTTCGTCGTCGTGTTCGCCAATGAACGGTGCGGGGCTTGGGCGATCGGTCACCGTCCGGCTGAACCTCGGTGCCGGTGAAGGTTGAAGCACACCGTCTCGCTCAAAGAAAGTGCCGCGCGCGCTGTTGTGTGGGTGGCGTGCTGCCTCTTCCAGTGTTAGCACCGGTGCAAAGCACACGTCGGTTCCCTCCAGCAACGCACACCAGTGCGCGCTCGGCTGGGCGCGGAAAATGTCGGTGATCTGGCGTTTGAGCGTCGGCCAGACTGCCGGATCGCGTTGCCGTTGAAACTCGGGATCGCTGATGCCGAGCTTCTCCAGCAGCAGCACATAGAACTGGGGCTCCAGTGATGCGATCGAGATCCATTTCCCGTCAGCGCACTCGTAGGTGTCGTAGAAATGCGATCCACCGTCCAACAGGTTGGCCTGCCGCTCGTTCTTCCACATTCCCAGCGCTTTGAGGTCGCAGACGATGGAGGTCAGCAGCGCCGCGCCGTCGGTGATCGCGGCATCGACCACTTGGCCATGGCCGGAGGTGCGCGCTTCGAGCAAAGCGCAAACGATGCCGAAGGCGAGCATCATGCCGCCGCCACCCAGGTCGCCGACCATCGCCGGCGGCGCTACCGGTCCGCCTTTCGAGCGGCCGATCATGCTAAGGGCGCCCGACAGCGCGATGTAGTTGATGTCATGCCCGGCGGCCTGCGCGAGCGGGCCGTCCTGGCCCCAGCCGGTCATGCGCCCGTAGACGAGTCGTGGGTGGCGTGCCAGCAGCACGTCCGGGCCCAAACCCAGCCGCTCCATCACGCCCGGGCGGAAACCCTCGATGATCGCGTCGGCCCCGTCGACCAGTGCCAGGACTCGTTGCACGTCCTCGGGCGACTTCAGGTCGATCGCCATCGAACGTCGACCGCGGTGCAGCACGCTGCGCCGGCCACTGGCCAGGAAGCCACCCTCCCCGCGGTCTTTGCCCTTGTCGGCCTTGCGATCCAGGCGGATCACGTCGGCGCCCATGTCGGACAGCATCATGGCGCAGAACGGGCCGGGGCCGATGCCGCCGAACTCGATCACTTTCAAACCTTGCAAGGGACCACTCATTTGTCGTTACTCCTGAAACCGAATTAAAACCACAAGCCAGCCGTCTGTTACCCCAGCCAGCGCTTGCGCCGCTTGTAGTGTTTGACCTCGCGAAAGCTCTTGCGCACCCCCTCGCGGTCCAGGCCGAGATAAAACTCGCGCACATCCTCGTTGTCGCGCAGTTCCTGGGCCTGCCCCTCCAGCACGATGCGGCCGCTCTCCATGACATAGCCATAATCGGCGATCTCCAGGGCCACGCGTGTGTTCTGCTCGACGATGAGCAGCGACAGTCCCTGGTCACGCAGGTGGTGCAGCACGGCGAAGACTTCCTCGATCATGCGCGGTGCCAGTCCGAGTGACGGCTCGTCGATCAGCATGAGTTTCGGCTCGGCCATGATCGCGCGCCCGATCACCAGCATCTGCTGCTCGCCGCCCGACAGATAGCCGGCAGTGCGTTTTCGCAGTTCGGCCAGGCGCGGAATCGCTTCGTACACGCTGTTCATCGCCCGGCGCATCGCCTGCGCCGACGCAAACATGTGGCCGCCGATGATGAGGTTTTGCTCGACCGTCATGTGCTGCAGCACGCGCCGGCCTTCCATCACATGGACCAGACCGCTGCGCACCACGGTCGCCGGGTCGTTCCCCTGAATCGGTCGGCCGTCGAAGGTGATCGCCCCGCCCGAGACGCGACCGTCTTCCGAGTCTATGACGCCGGAGATGGCCTTGAGGGTGGTGCTCTTGCCTGCGCCGTTGGCGCCCAGCAGCGCCACGCATCCGCCTTCGGGGACCTGCATCGACACGCCCTTGAGCGCCAGGATCACCTCGGCATACAACACCTCGACGTTGGACAGCGTCAGCACCGCCGGATTGGCGGCCGCATGAGGCGCGGTACGTTGATCCGGTGCTGCAGCAAGGGCTGAATTCACCATTTAGGCACCGTTGGCACGGTCACATCGCCCGCCGCCCGAACCACCTTGCCGTCCTTCATGGTCGCGATGTTGACCTTGGCGGTGCCGGTGGGGAAGGGGGCGTCGTTGCTGAAGTCCACGCCTGGCAGTATGCCCATCAGGTCGTTGCTGGTGAACTGGCTGTTCATCAAGGTCTCACGCACGGCTTCGCCGGTGACTTTGCCGGGGCCCTTGGCCTTGATGGTGGCCTCAATCGCGCGCACGGCCACGATGCTTTGGCCCAGGCCCATGATGGTCATTGCATTCCAGCCCGATTTCAGGCCATGCTTTTCCTGCAACATGCTGTAGAACTTGCGTGCGGTCGAGTCGTCTTCGCTGGCATCGGCGATGGCACCCACCTCGAAATCACCGGCAAAGCCGTTCGGGTCGCCAAGTGCCTTGGATGATCCTACCACCCCGTTGTGCAGCGAGAGCATGATCGGGACGTTTTTGCCCAGCGCCTGCAAGGCCCGTTTAGTGGCCACAGCCTGGGCGGTGTTGGTCTGGATCACGATCACGTCGGTGCCGGCGTTGACCAGGCGGCGCACGGCCAGGGTCAGGTCGGTTGGCTGCACTTCGGTCCAGATCGCCTCGATGAAGGTGGCCTTGTCGGGGTTGGCCTTGGTGTAACTTTGCAGGCCCTTGGCCATGTCGGCGTAGGCGGGTGTGGCTTCGGAGGTGATGATCGCCACCTTGACGGGGCGCTTGCCATCGAGCTTGGTGGCGCGGAACCACTCCAGGAAACCGGCCGCCTCATGGGCGTAGGTGGGGCGCAGGTTCAGGGCCCATTGGTTGGGTTTCCAGCCGAAGCCGTAGGTGGCGGTGCCCATGAGCATGGGGATCTTGTCTTCCGGCAGGCGCTGTTGCAGCGCGGCGGCATCTGGGCCGCCGAGGCCGAGCAGGAGCGCGGGTTTGACTTCGGCCTTGATGCCGGGCCACAGGCTGGCGGTTTGCGCCACGTCGTAGCGCGTGTCGAAGGTTTTGACGACGATCTGCACGTTGAGCTTGCTGCCGACTTCCTTGTTCCACCACTCGATCACGGCGAGTCGCCCGCCCTGCATCTGGGGCATGACGTTGGCGTAGGGGCCGGCGAAGTCGGCAAAGGCGGCCACGTTGATCGTCGTCGTTTGCGCGTGGGCGGGCGCGTTCAGCAGCAGGCCGGTGGCCAGGGCGGCCGTGAGTTTGAGAAAGGTATTGCGTTGCATGCTTGTCTCCAGGTGGTGGTGGTGAGGGGAAAAGGGGCGGGGGGATTGCGACTCGCTGTGCTGGGCGGGCTCAGTGGTGAAACGGCCAGAGCCGGTAGTTGGTTTTCAGGATGTTCCAGCGGTGCATCAGGCCTTTCGGTTCAAGCAGCAGGAACAGCGTGATGATGAGGCCGAGAAACACATTCATGCTGGCGAAGATCAGGTCGCTGCTCAGGCTGGGGATGCGCTCGACCAGGTCAGGCCCGAGACTGGTGATGGTCTCCTGCACGCCACGGATGAGCACGGTGCCTATCAGTGCCCCGACGATCGAGCCGAGCCCGCCGACGATCATCATGGCAATGAACCAGATCGAGTTGAACAGCGTGAACTGATCGACCGAGACGAAGCGCACCTGGTAGGCCCACAGTGCACCGCCGATGCCGGCGTAAAAAGCGCCCAGCACAAAGGCACGCGACTTGGCGCCGGCCACGTCAACGCCCATCATGCCTGCGGCCACATCGTCGTCGCGCACAGCGACGAAGGCGCGCCCGTGACGGCTGCGCAGGATGCCGAACGCGCCGAATACCATCACCATGGTGACGACAAGAAACAGGTAATACAGCGAACGATCAGTGTTGAACAAAAATGTGCCCAGCCGGGCCGGCTCCAGGCTGAAGCCATTGACGCCGCCGAGCCAGGCTGAGGGCAGATTCAGCACGATGAAGTGAAAGATGAACTGGGCCGCGATGGTGGTCAGCGCAAGGTAAAAGCCCTTGATGCGCGCCGCCGTCATGCCGAACAGCCAGCCGGCCAGCGCCGCTACCAGGCCCGCCACCGGCACCGCCACCCAGAACGGCAGCCCGGCCTTGACCTCGATCACGCTGGCGGCGTAGGCACCGACCCCCATGAAGGCAGCCTGGCCCAGGTTGATCTGCCCGGCGTAGCCGGTGGTG
>Ga0136567_1000128_pt1 | contig 19726 bp, 26 predicted proteins | sample AntDeeMetagenom3_FD_104788 | JGI IMG/M metagenome (GOLD analysis project Ga0136567, IMG submission 104788) | Saline lake microbial communities from Deep lake, Antarctica - Metagenome #3 | ecosystem: Environmental > Aquatic > Non-marine Saline and Alkaline > Saline | place: Antarctica: Deep lake... | reverse complement strand
TCGGCCTTGCCCTGGTTCTGCAGGTGTTCGTAGACCGTGATCACGTCGGCCGGTTTGGTGGCGTTGATCAGCGCGCCCACGGCGGCGTAGATCAGCTTGTGTTCGTAGCGGTAGAAGTCCTCGTCCACCAGCAGGTCGCCGACGCGATCCCAGGCGCCGTTGTCGAGCAGCAGGCCGCCCAGCACACTGGACTCGCCCTCAATGGAATGCGGGGGAATGCGCAGTTGCGCGAGTTGCGGGTCAGGCTGGGTCTGATGAGTAATTTTTGAGGCGTCAGACACGTTGTCCCCTCAGGCGTCTGCCGCCGACAATGTCGAGGCGGTCTCTTGCTTCTTGTGACAGGCACTCTCGAGGGTTTTCGAGTTCAAGAACATGCACGGGAGTCGCGAAAGAGACGCGTGGCAACGCGGACTCATATTCTTTCCTGAGTTGTTCGCTAAGGGGTTCAGCCACGTCATATGGGAGATTATGGAAAAGAACAACCTTTTTATCACGCTGCACAAGCGCGATGGTATAGCGCGCAACAGCGTGGTGCTTTGCTCGCAATTCTTCCAGTCTCTCGGTAAGTGATTCTTGGGTCATCGCTCAAACTATAGAGAACGGTCCCCTGCTGGCTTGTCACTCAAAGAGGTATGAACGAAAGGAAAGTCCTTCCAGCTCTAGCGAGGATCTTGACCCGAGTGACAAGCTTGAATTTCGAGCGACCTTTGGCAGACTGGACAAATGATCACAAAAAGTCACGTCCAGTCTTACCTCCAATGCCCCCGCCGCTTGTGGCTCGAAATCAATGACCCAGGCGATGTGCTGGCCAAGGATGCCCATGCCATGCGCCGCGCCAATGATGGCGAAATGGTGGGAGCCAAGGCGCGAGAGGCCGTCGGCCCAGACGCGATCTGGCCAGCCTCCCATGAAAACAAGGCAACAGCTTGCAAACTGGCACTTGAGCAGCTGGCGGCCAACCCAACAACTTCTGGCGTCGAGGTCCCGCTGACGGCGGGGGATTTCTACGCGCGTACCGATGCCCTGATCCCTGCGTTTCACGGGCACTACATCCTTCAGGAAACCAAGGCTTCAAGCTTTCCATTGAAGGACGACAAGGTGACACCGGGCAAGCCAGAAAGTCATCTCCTCGACGACATCGCCATTCAGGCATGGGCGCTGATGGAGGCAGGTTTGCAAATGGAGCGCGCGGAACTGAACCTGCTGGACAACCAGTGGCGTTACCCCGGCAACGATGACTACACAGGACTGTTCAAGCAACTGGACGTGACTGAGCAGGTGTTCGAGCGGCGCAGCAACGTCAAAGACTGGGTGGACGGTGCCCGCGCCACGATCAGCCTGAAAGAAATGCCGCCGGCGCAAACAGGTAGCCGGTGCAAAAAGCCACATGACTGCCCCTTTGCCAAGCGTTGCGGGGATCTGGAGCCTAAGGGAGAAGAGCACCCCGTCACCCTGCTACCGGATGTGGGCGGCAAGGCCTTGGCGAAGAAACTGGCTGCCAGGGGTATGGTGAGCTTGGTTGAGACGCCCGAAGACGTTCTGGTGGGCTGTGACGAGGGCAAAACACTGCTGTACCAGCGGATTCGGCGCGCTCACAAGAGCAGCGAGCCCATTCTCGACATTGCCGCGCGTGAGGTTATCGACGCCCTCCCCTATCCCCGGTTCTTCTTCGACTTTGAAGGCATCGACCTGGCCATCCCGATCTGGAAGGGTGTCAGGCCTTTCGAGCAGATGCCTTTTCAGTGGTCGTGCCACATCCAGCGGGCCGAGAACGCCGAATTCGAACATGCCGAATTCCTGGACCTGACTGGTGATGACCCGTCCCTGCCGTGCATTGAAGCCATGAGGACGGTTTTCGGGGAAGGTGCGGGCGGGCCTATTCTGGTCTATTTCGCCACCTACGAAAAAGGGCGTCTTCAAGAACTGGGGCAGCGCCACCCACAGCACCGGCTCATGCTGGAGGCATGGATTGCGCGGCTGGTTGACCTTTTGCCGATTGTGAAAACCCACTACTACCACCCCATCATGCGCGGTTCGTTCTCTATCAAGAAGGTTCTCAAGGCGATGGCGCCAGAGCTTGACTACAGCGATCTTGATGAGGTCCAGGACGGCGTTGGTGCACAGCTTGCCTACATCGAGGCGGCTCTGCAACCGGACACCACGCCAGAGCGAAAGCAAGAGATTGCGGGCCGCTTGAAGGTATATTGCGGGCGGGATACTTGGGCAATGGTGGTCGTGGCGTACCACCTCGCACGGCGAACCTGCCCCGTGATGCCATAGTGCCGTGAAGAACGGAACAGAGTGAAGAAGAACGCTGAAAGGAATACCTTGAGTGACAAACTGCTGATCCGCGTTGATGTGCGCGAGATACGCTCCGGAGTGACCCAGCTTCTTCAACAAAACCAGCTTTTACGGGTGGAGTTTGAAGAACTGCCGGTGGGCGATTTCATTTTGTCGGACGAGGTATGCGTGGAGCGCAAGGCAGCCACCGACTTTGTCCTGAGCATCATGGATGGGAGGCTCTTTGGGCAGGTGGCACAAATGAAGGCCACTTACCTGCGTCCGATTGTGGTGCTCGAAGGTGATGTGTTCAACACCAGGTCGGCCATCTCCCGGGAATCCTTGATGGGCGCGATTTCGTGGCTGAATGTGATTGAAGGGATTGGAACCGTTCACTCAAGGAGTGCGGCCGAGACGGCTGCGTTCCTTGAAGTGATGTGCCGGCACGCGCAGCAAGGGCTGGGGTACGAGATACCTTTGAGAGGATCCAAACCGAAGGATCTGAACGTCCTGGCCCAGTACGCTGTGGAGGGTCTCCCGTCCGTTGGACCGAGCACCGCGAAAAAGATGCTCGAGCACTTTGGTTCCGCGCGGCGGGTGTTTACGGCAACACCGGAGGAGCTTAGGGGCGTCAAAGGCGTAGGTGCGAAAATGTCCGAGGGGATCGCTCAGCTGCTGGACCATCAATTGGGTAAATCATGAACCGTTCAAAACCACTTTTCAACTGGAAAGCAATCAGCATGGTGATTGGCGCAATGTTGCTATTTGCGCTCGGTGTAGGTCTGAATATCTACGCCCAATATGGCGGAGGCTTTCATTACGCCCTGATGAGTGCGTTGGCCCTTGGCGCAGGTGTGTACCTGGGCCTGCTCGGCGCTCTTTGGTGGAACGACAAGGAGGTCGACCATCCAAAAAGCCACAGCAAAACACTGGCTGGGGTGGCCAAGTCACCGCGTCTGAACTGGCCAACCTCCTGAGACAAGAAAAAGCCCGCAATCAGTGATGATTGCGGGCTTTCGAACAGGGTCAGGCTATTTCTAGCTCTAGTTCATCCATCGGGTGAACTTCTTCCCAAAAGTCAGTTTGGGCTGTCGCGGTGCTGGCCTTGTGGGACCAGGCCTTCCGTGCTTCGTCTGGCATTGCCGAAAAAGAGACCGTTTTCTTCAGCAACTCATCAATGTCATAGCTGATGGTCAGGCCCAGACGCTGTTTGTGCTCAGTCCTACGGCAGAACATGTCGTGCTCCAGGTTCTGGGCATGTGACAGCACCAGAAGTTCCCTGTCGAGATAGTTCTTGTACCCCTCCGTGACTCCATTGATGAAGATCCCACGGTCGAACTGTTCGAGCAGACGGTCAAGCTCGTAGTCCTCAAAGAACGCGCAGACTTCTGGATTCACAGAAAAGGACTGCTCGGTGTGAACGGACCAAATCATGTTTCCGTTCTTGTTGGGCCTCAGCGCCCGCTCACAAGGTGAGTCAGCCGTCAGTGCCTCATGGTACGGGTTCCTGAGTCCAGACCAGGTGTAATCGCCTGTACCGCTGTCCCAGTCTTCACCGACATACAGAAACCGTGCGTCTGGCAATGGCGTCAACGGTACGGTTTCAACTTCAGGAATGTCGTAGCGGATGCCACGTTTGTTTACATCCCTGTAGTCAGCCCAGCACTGGTAGGGACGGGCAAGGCCTTGAAGACTCTGAAGTGCGTCGATAGCAAAGATCATCTCTGTCGGGAGGATCTCGAACATCACATCTCTGCCTTCTCGCCGGGCCAAATCTCTTTCATCCTTGTCGAGCTGCAGCATATAGCGGAACAACTCACGCACCATTGAAGGGTGGTAAGTGTCAGGCTGGATGGCAATGTAACCCTTCCGGATCGTTCGTCCAACCCAGTGCCGGCGCTTCCAGTCGTACTGGGTTGCGCGCAGGAACTTGTTGAGCTTGTTGAGGCCGCGCGCGTACTCATAACGGGGGTCAAATTCCAGCATGTTCTGCAGTGATCTGTCCTCCGCCTTGAGGCAGCTCCAGCATCCGAGCCTGGCGCCACAACCTCCGCCCTTGGGCCGGCTGGTACCTTCGTAGAGAGCGTCTGCCACAACCGCACAGCTCGTTCCCATCGCGGCACCGTAGATCCGCTTCGTTTCAGCGAAGTCAGAGTAGGTGTCCATCATGTTGTTTGCCGCCATACCAATGACCTCCCAAACATCGTCGGTAGACCAGTTTGCGAGGGGGCAGAGAACGAGGTCGCCCTGCTTGTTTCGCACGGCTTCGTCGGGATTGTCCCGACGCGCTTTCATTTTCAGATCGCGCGCTTCGCTTTCGTCGAAACGTGTACCCAGCAAAGTGACAGGTTCAGGTAGACCTTCAGACGCCAGTTTTCGGAACAGCTTTTTTCGAGCTGCCAACATCGAGGTAACTTTGAGATCGATGCTGCAATCTGATGAACCATTTGCAAAACTAGGTATTCCACGCCCTGTCAGGGTTTTAACCTGGAAGGTCGAAAGAAGCGCCGGCTTGGCTATCGAAGTAAGAAGGCGAAAGCCCTGTTGTTTCGCGTAGGTTCGCATCTTGCGAAGCTCATGCTTGACGTGCACAGAAACTTCAGGATTCTCGACCAAGGTGTCGCCATTCGAAATGATCACGAGAGGCTGACCACCCCGTGACTTATGTTCCTTGGCCGCGACTAGCACCAGGAGTGCAACCGTCGAAGAATCCTTGCCGGCGGAATAAGCCACTACTGCGGGCTGGCCAGCATCGAACAACCGCGAGATTGATTGCTTGGCCTTTTCGATTTTTTCCTCAATGGTCATCACCAGGGATGCCATCTCCGACGCTGAAAACATTTCAATGACTTGCATTGATGTGCTCCACAGGTCGATTGCTGCAGGCACGCGAATGCGTTGCAGCCAGGCTCCGGGGAGCCGTGCATAAGAATTTGCTCAGCATGTGAGTCCTTGATATGAAACGTCAACGACAGGCGTTGACAGGTGTTGCCGGCGTTTTCACCGGCATGGCTGGATCACCAGCTTGAAGATCAATTGCCCTGCGAAACTTCGAACCCCCCTTGGAAGTCGAAACACTGAGCGTCGCCGGTTTTGAGAACGGTGAGGACTTCCGCAGCGACACTGCCGATTCCGCCTTGGCTCAGTTCATCAGCGAGTTGGTTCATGGCGGCGCCGGCGAATGTGATGCCATCTTTCTCGACGCGCGACTTCAGAAAGACTTCGTCACTGCCGTATGAGCGTTCGAAAATGACCATGTAGCTTGGAGCGTGGGTGACCAGTACCTTGAAGTTACCGTCTGCTCCACCGTCAAATGCCTTTTGAATTGCTGCTGACAGTGCAGCTATGTGGCCGGTCGCCTTGACTTCCACGGCAATAAAGTAGTTCATAAATTCATCCTGTAAGTGAATAGCCGTGCCAAAACGGCAAGACTGTGAAAAAGATACCAACCCCTTGGAGGGTGATGGTCAGGCGCATTGATGCAGCGCAGGCAACTAACGCCCCTAGTGTATTGCGGATAGCCCTGGATCGCAATATTCCCGGGTTCGGAAAGAAAAAAACCTCTCAGAAATGAATCTGAGAGGTTTTTGACCAGCGAACTGGCCCTTTGTGGCTAGTAGCCTTCGTAGCTGTGTGACTTGCTTCGAGCAATGTTCCTTTGACGGAGCTTGCGAGTGCGTTCTCTCAACGACGGCAATGCAAGGAGCATCAGCAAAATGCCGATGATCATTACAAGACTGACCGCAGTGGTGAGAGGAGTGTCGAACATGGTTGGGCCCATGGGAAGTTTCCTTGATTCTAGGGAAGATGGAGAGTTTTTTCAACTCTCCTTATCCCCCCAGGATTTTGAAGCGTTCCCCTGAATTTCACTTCGCACCACTGACCGGATCATTCCGGCCGTTTTGCGAAAACGCACTTTTTCCTTCTCATGCTTGTCCTTCTCCATCTCTTCCAGCTGAAGCACGAGTGCCAGGCTGACATTGAACCGCCCCGGCTTTCGTGGAGGCCGGTTGGTTTAAGTCAGGCAGCGGTTGCCGCCTGATTGGCGAGATGCCGGTAATAGTTTGCCTCAGCTTCAGCCGGAGGTATGTAGCCGATGGGTTCCAGCAGCCTGTGGTGGTTGAACCAGGACACCCATTCCAGGGTGGCCAGCTCCACCGATTCCTTGGTCTTCCAAGGCGCTCGCCGGTGGATCAGCTCGGCCTTGTACAGCCCGTTGATGGTCTCGGCCAGCGCGTTGTCGTAACTGTCGCCCTTGCTGCCCACTGAAGGCTCGATGCCCGCCTCGGCGAGGCGCTCGCTGTAGCGGATGCTGACGTATTGCGATCCCCTATCGGAGTGACAAACCAGGCTGCCATCGCGCTCGGGCTGCCTGGCATACAGCGCCTGCTCCAGAGCATCGAGCACGAAGTCCGTTCGCATCGAACTGCTCACGCGCCAACCGACGATGCGCCGGGCATACACGTCGATCACGAAGGCCACGTACAGCCACCCCTGCCAGGTCGAGACGTAGGTGAAGTCCGAGACCCAAAGCTGGTTGGGCCGATCGGCCTTGAAGACCCGGTTGACCCGGTCCAGCGGGCATGGTGCCTTGCCATCACTGACGGTGGTGCGCACCACCTTGCCACGGCGCACACCCTGCAAGCCCAGGCGTTTCATCAAGCGTTCAACCGTGCAGCGGGCAATGGAGATGCCCTCTCGGTTGAGCTGCTTCCAGACCTTGTCGGCACCGTAGACCTGCATGTTGGCTCGCCAGACACGTTCGATGTGAGGAGCCAATGCACCGTCACGCTGTGCGCGCTGACATCGCAGGGCCGGGTTGCGTTGCTGGGCGGCGTGGCGCCAGTAGCCAGACGGGGCGATCTGCAGCACCTTGCAGATCGACTCGACCCCGTAGGCCTGTCGATGCTGATCGATGAAGCCCTTCAGGACTTCAGACGGCGGTCGAGCTCCGCCTGGGCGAAAAACGCGCTGGCCAGCTTCAGGATCTCGTTGGCCTTGCGCAGCTCCTTGTTCTCGCGTTCGAGTTCCTTCAGGCGCTGCAGATCGGTCGTCGTGACGCCAGCCCTGGCACCGGTATCGATCTCATCGCGCTTGACCCATTCGTTAAGGGTCTGCGGCACGCAGCCAATCTTGGGGGCGATGGATTCGATGGCGGCCCACAGCGAGGGGTACTCGCCTCGGTGCTCCTGCACCATGCGAACAGCGCGTTCGCGGACCTCGGGTGAGAACTTGTTTGACTTCTTGCTCATGGCTCAATCCTCTCAGAGAAAAGAGCCTCCTCAAAACCCGGGGCGGTTCACTGCGAATTCGCTCACGCCTCGCGCGTGAAGCCTCAACGGCCAGCACACCAGCTGGCCACAACGTCAACCCCAGCGGGTCCCATCCCGCGTGCGGGTAGGACTCGTTCATCGAGACTCATCCATGAGCAAGTCCAAAGAAATCGTTCTGGGCGCCGTGTACTGCGGCTCTCAGATCGCGCCAGGCCTGTTTGCCGAAGAGGTGGGCAGCGGGCGCTTCCTCATTCGCGTTGCCGCAGGTGTCAACCAGGCCACGCGCGTGGGAGAAGTGTTCGGCGGCGCGCCTCGCGCGGGCAGGGCGCACTACCAGGCGCTGACCATGAAGGGCGACCAGGTGGCCAGCAAGGGTTCGCTCAAAGCAGCCGCCCTGGAACTGGCCGCCGCTGCCAAGGCGGCACTCCCCAACAGGACGGTGCCTTTCATCACAGGAAGAGGTCGGGCATGAGCACCGTACAGACCAACACCGCAACCCTCGAGGTCAGCGTTTGGTTCGAGCGTGATCGCAAACACCTTGCCCTGAGCAGACCTGACGGTTCACTCGTTTTCGAGCTGCGCGATGAGGAGGTCGACGAAGCCATCGAAGACGGCTTTCTCACCAGCCCTCGCCACCCGCGTCCCCGCGACGAAGACTGGCGAGAGCACCTTGTCGGTTACGCCCGCTACTACGGGCTCCTCACTTGAAACACCACGCGCCGGGCAACCCCCGGTGCACATCCACCAAGGAAAACACCATGACTGAAACAACGTCAAATCAAAACGAGACGCAGCCGGACATCGTTCCGGTTTCGCACTGGCACGGAACTGAGTACCGAGGAGAGGAGCCAGCCGGCGAGCGCTTCCTCATGGAGGTGGTCGACAAGCGAAAGCAGTCTGGACAGCTGTTCGTTGATGTGGGCGCCGAAGATGGTGACATCGATGACATCCTCACCGCCTCGTTCGAGATCAGCAATCTGCCGGGCAGTCGCACGCACACGCAGGCGATGCACCTGCATTTCAACGACGACGAGATGGCCATGACCGTCTTCAAACAGGGTGGCAAGTACATCCTGCGACCCGAGACGAACGTGACCATCGTGCCCACGGTGCTGCCCAACGGCGAACACGCCTTCATCGTGGAGAGCATCGATGGCTGAAGCGATCACCAAGACCAACGCTGTGTCCACTGGGAAACGACTGGACAGCTCTGACGAGCTCAAGGCACGTGTTCTCAACGCCGTCTACGAAAGTGACCGCATCGCACCATTGAGCGGCTACAAGCTGCTCGCTGGGCGACACCTCACCACGAATGTGGGCATCGTCGTCATCGACGGTGATTTCAACCGTGACGCATTCAAGCTGGCGGTGGACGAGATCAAAGCGGCAGGCCTCAAAGCGAGCCGCATGTACGCCTACGGGCGCACCGGTTCCTACTCGGGCCAGGCGATCTCGTTCAGCAAGTTCGAAGGGATCGGCGTCGACCCTGACGCCTTCGCTTCCTCGACGGAGCAAGAGTTCTTCTCGGGCTACGTGATGATCGACGGCACGCGCATCCAGTTGGACTTCTCGGCACCACCAGGCGCCAGTCAACAGGAACTCGATGCAGCTGCGTTTGGGGCGCTGGCCATGATTGCGGAAGTCAACTACGTGCGGATCGGCTGACTCGCACCCCGCCTAAAGTGGCTGTCTAGCCCTGTTTTCTGGCATCTGGGACAAGAGGTCCTAGATACTGAATTCCAGGCTGTGTACAACACTTCAACATGAATCTGCCCCTCAGGGGCTGAGTAACAAATGGCAGGGCCGCATCGAAAGATGCGGCCCTTTCCTTTTGGGGGGGGGCACTGAGTGGCCTACTCGAGCAGAGTGGATGCCGGATTGCTGGTCAGCGCGCCCCGGCGTTGGTACCCGATCACCACAGCCACCGACTGGTGACCAGTCATGGCCATGGTGTCGGAGATGGACACGTTCTGCGCCGCGGCTTCCGTCACGAAGCCCGAGCGCAGTGAGTGCGCGGAAAAGTCACCCTCCACCCCTGCCTGCAGACACCTCGCCTGCACGATGTCGCGCACCGCAGCGGCCGACAGCGCGCCGCCCACGTGGCCCCCCTTGAGCACGCGGCGGAAGATGGTGCCTTCCGTGACCCCGCTGACCAACAACCAATCAGCCAGCGCCGCGCCGGCGGCACCCAGCACCGGCTTGTGGTTCTCGGGCCGATCAGTGCCGCTCTGGTTGGTCTTGGAGAACGCCAGCTCGTAGCTGAACTCACCGGGGCCCAGGCGCTTGAGAAACTTCATGTCGGCTGCTGCCACCTCGGAACGCCGGCGGCCTCCACTGGCCCAAGCGAACAGCAACAGCGCACGGTCGCGCTTGCCTTTGACCGAGTCGTCGCAGGTGGCCAGCACCAGCTGCAGCGGGTCTTTGGTCAGTGCGTCCTTCTTCTTGGGGAGTTCGCCCCGTTTGGCGTAGGCCTTGCGTGTTCGAGAGAGCAGCTCACGCACCTTGGGGTCTTGGCAGGGATTCTTCACCTCACGCACTTGGTGGGCCTTGGACAGGACGGCCAGGCGGTGCACCAGCGTGTTGTGGGCCAGCGGCCCCAACTTGCCCTTGTAGCCGGCGTCGACCAGGACGGCATCGATCTCAGCGGGCAGTTCGTGGGTCAGGCCCTTGGGAGTCATCCGTTGAGCGTGGTCCACGATGAACTGCAACACGCACGAGCTGGGCAGCGGCAAACTGATCTGCACGCCGTAGCGGATGCCGAACCACGCAGCCCAGTACCTCAAAGCGCTGCTGTAGCTGGCTTGTGTGTTTTGCGATTCGCCTTCGCGCATCAGGTCGGCCACGGCCTGCGCGGTCACATCGGTGAGTTCGTGCGGCTGGAGCGCGGGCGTTTTCTGGAGCGTGGGCAGGCGCATAGGTGGTCAGCGGGGCTTCCGACCGTGGGAACACTCCTCCGGGGCTCGGTGGAGCTATAGGTCTCGATAACTATATCTTATCGAAAGTAATTTACATCACGGAAGAGGGCGATGCAAACCAAAAGTACGAGAGTGTCCCAAGGCATCCAAGTCAATGGGGTTGGGCCGCTGCCGACGACGTGCTCGCCCGGAGCGAGCGGCCCACGGTCGAGCGCGTGTGCACGCACCTCGGCCGGGGCTCAGGCCAAGTACCACCAGATCGCTGATTTGGTGCGCCAGGTGTCCGACTGCAAAAGGGCTCGCGGGTCGGGACGGTGAAATGGGTTCCTTGTGCGTACTGCATGCTGAGGCAACGCAGGCGCTGCAGGTAGACGCCCAGCAATTCGCTCCATGCTTCAGCCAGGCGCTTTGCGGCATTGATGTCCTTCACTTGCGTGCTTTTGTCTCCGCCGCACAGCAGGACGATGATCGTGCTTCCTCTCTTCTGGAAGTAGATGCGGTATCCATGGCCATGGTGAACACGCAATTCGCTGATTCCCTGCCCTACGAGTTCCACATCGCCCGCAAGACCAAAGGCCCAAAGGCGAGACGGACCAAGTATTGACTACGCGTCAACCATACGCTGTACAGCGTATGGAATGTTCCTGCTGGATAGTTTATTTCCGTTTCGATCGAGAAAATGGATCTTGTTATTTCAGTCTCTGCGCGTGTTGATCTATTAGGCTGAATCGGCCCACGCTGAATGCCAACGGAAACAAGCACTTAAGCGGGTCGCTCAGGGTATTCCCGCGATGCGGGATCGTTGGCGCACGACTTGCGATGAACATGCGCCCCCACCTGAAAAGTGCGCCGCGTTCTCTCTGCATTCCTTGCACGGGACGTGGCGATCATCAAAAAGCAACTGGAGACATTACTCTATGGAAACCTTCTACGAAGTCATGCGCCGCAAGGGCATCTCGCGCCGCAGCCTTCTGAAGTACTGCTCGCTCACCGCCACCTCGCTCGGGCTGGCGCCCTCGTTCGTGCCGCAGATCGCGCACGCCATGGAAAACAAGCCGCGCACCCCGGTGATCTGGCTGCACGGGCTGGAATGCACCTGCTGCACCGAAGCGTTCATCCGTTCGGCGCACCCGCTGGCAAAAGACGTGGTGCTGTCCATGATCTCGCTGGACTACGACGACACCCTGATGGCCGCCGCCGGCCACCAGGCCGAGGCCCTTCTCGAAGAACTCATCACCAAGTACAAGGGTCAGTACATCCTGGCGGTGGAAGGCAACCCGCCGCTGAATGAAGATGGAATGTTCTGCATCCAGTCGGGCAAGCCCTTCGTCGAGAAGCTGCAGAAGGTGGCCAAGGACGCCAAGGCCATCATCGCCTGGGGTTCGTGCGCCTCCTGGGGTTGCGTGCAGGCCGCCAAGCCTAACCCGACGCAGGCCACACCGATACACAAGGTCATCACGGACAAGCCCATCATCAAGGTGCCGGGTTGCCCGCCCATCCCCGAGGTGATGACGGGCGTGATCACCTACATGCTGACGTTTGACCGCATCCCCGAACTGGACCGCCAGGGTCGGCCGAAGATGTTCTACAGCCAGCGCATCCACGACAAGTGCTACCGCCGTCCTCACTTCGACGCCGGCCAGTTCGTCGAGGCCTGGGACGACGAGTCCGCGCGCCGTGGCTACTGCCTTTACAAGGTTGGCTGCAAGGGGCCAACGACCTACAACGCCTGCTCCACAGTGCAGTGGAACGAGGGCACCAGCTTCCCGATCAAGGCCGGTCACGGCTGCATCGGTTGCTCGGAAGACGGCTTCTGGGACAAGGGCTCGTTCTACGACCGCCTGACCGACATCCACGCCTTCGGCATCGAGGCCAACGCAGACCAGATCGGTGGCACCGCCGCCGGTGTGGTGGGGGCGGCGGTGGCGGCGCACGCCGCCATCTCGGTGGCCAAGCGTGCCCGCGACAACGCGCGCAAGCCCGACGCCTCCACACCCACCAACCACTGACACGACCGAGGAACAAGAACATGGGTGCTTACGAAACTCAAGGCTTTCGCATGGACAACACCGGCCGGCGCATCGTCGTCGACCCTGTCACGCGCATCGAGGGCCATATGCGCTGCGAGGTCAACCTCGACAGCAACAATGTGATCCGCAACGCGGTCTCCACCGGCACCATGTGGCGCGGTCTGGAGGTGATTCTGAAGGGTCGCGACCCGCGCGACGCCTGGGCCTTCGTGGAGCGCATATGCGGCGTCTGCACCGGCTGCCACGCGCTGGCCTCGGTGCGCGCGGTGGAGGATGCGCTGGGCATTCAGATTCCGCTCAACGCTTATCTCATCCGCGAGATCATGGCCAAGACGCTGCAGGTGCACGACCACGCGGTGCACTTTTACCACCTGCACGCGCTGGACTGGGTGGACGTGCTGTCGGCCCTGAACGCCGATCCGAAGAAAACCAGCGAGCTGCAGCAGATGGTGTCGCCCTCGCACCCGCTTTCCTCGCCCGGCTACTTCCGAGACGTGCAGAACCGCCTGAAGAAGTTTGTTGCCAGCGGTCAGCTCGGCCCCTTCGCCAACGGCTACTGGGGTTCCAAGGCCTATGCGCTGCCAGCCGAAGCCAACCTGATGGCGGTCACGCACTACCTCGAAGCGCTGGATCTGCAAAAAGAGTGGGTGAAGATCCACACCATTTTTGGGGGAAAGAATCCGCACCCGAACTACCTCGTGGGCGGGGTTCCCTGCGCGATCAACATCGACGGCGACGGCGCGGCCGGCGCACCCATCAACATGGAGCGTCTGAACTTCGTCGAGGCACGCATCAACGAGATCATCGAGTTCAACAAGAACGTCTATGTACCTGACGTGCTGGCCATTGGCACCATTTACAAACAGGCTGGCTGGCTCTACGGCGGCGGCCTCTCGGCCACCAATGTCGCCGATTACGGCACCTATGAGAAAGTGCCCAACGACCGCAGCACACAACAGTTGCCCGGCGGCGTGATCCTCAATGGCAACTGGGACAAGATCCATGAGATCGATCCGCGCGACCCCGAGCAGGTGCAGGAATTCGTGAACCACAGCTGGTACAAATACGCCGACGAAAGCAAGGGTCTGCACCCCTGGGATGGCGTGACAGAGGCCAACTACAAGCCCGAAGGTCCCAACTTCAAGGGCACGCGCACCAACATTGAGCAGCTCGACGAGTCCGCAAAATACTCCTGGATCAAGAGTCCGCGCTGGCGTGGCCACGCGGTCGAGGTCGGTCCGCTGTCGCGCTACATCCTGGGCTACGCCCATGCGGTGCAGGGCAACAAATACTGCCAGCGCGTCAAGCAACAGGTGGACGAGTCTGCCGTCGCGATCAACAGGGCCCTGCCCAAAGCACTGGGCCTGCCGGAAACCAACTACACGCTCAAGCAACTGCTGCCCACCACCATCGGTCGTACCCTGGCCCGCGCGCTGGAGAGCCAGTACAGCGGCGAGATGATGTTGGACGACTTCAAGCAACTGATTGGCAACATCAAGGCTGGCGACACCAGTACCGCCAACATCGAGAAGTGGGATCCGGCCACCTGGCCCAAAGAAGCCAAAGGCGTGGGCACAGTGGCCGCGCCGCGCGGCATGCTGGGCCACTGGATCAAGATCAAGGACGGCAAAATCGAGAACTACCAGTGCGTGGTGCCCACCACCTGGAACGGCTCGCCACGCGACACCAAGGGTCAGATCGGCGCTTTCGAAGCTTCGCTGATGAACACGCCCATGGTCAACCCGGAGCAGCCGTTGGAAATTCTGCGCACGCTGCACAGCTTCGACCCCTGCCTGGCCTGCTCCACGCACGTGATGAGCGAAGACGGTCAGGAAATGGCCCGCGTCACGGTGAGGTGAGATGACCCCCTGCGCCGCTTCGCGTCTTCCCCTCAGGGAGACTACGCCCCGGGACCGGCAAAGCCGGATTCTCTGCGTGCGCTGGATCGGGGCACGCGGGCACGGCGCCCATCCCGGAAATGAAATGAACCCACACGAGGAGATAAACATGCAAGTGAAAAAAAACCTGCGCCAACTGGGCACAACCGCACTGCTGCTGGGCCTGACGGGCGCCGCGCAGGCCCACGATGGTCACGGCCCCCACGAGCTGTGGGACATGCTCACCCACGCCGTCGGCGTCGAGCAACTGCTCGCGCTGTTCGGAATCGGGCTGGGTGTGATGGCTGTGCGCCAGTGGCGCGCACGCCGGGGCCAGGCCGTGTCGAAGTGACCGTCGTTCCCCACTCGGAGCACATCATGTCCACTCTGTCTGCCCAAGAACTGGCCCAGCAGCGCCAGGCCGATGCCACCGGCATCGACAACAACGCCGTCTTGCTCGGCGATTCCATCAAGTCGGTCTACGTCTATGAAGCGCCGGTGCGCATCTGGCACTGGATCAACGCCGCAGCGATCACCGTGCTGGCCATTACCGGCTACTTCATCGGCGTGCCGCTGCCGACCATGCCGGGCGAGGCCAGCGACAACTACCTGATGGGCTACATCCGCTTCGCGCACTTCACCGCTGGGTACATCCTGGCCGTGGGCCTGCTCGGGCGCGCCTACTGGGCGATCGTCGGCAACCACCACGCTCGCGAACTGTTCTGGGTCCCGCTTTTCCAGAAAGCCTACTGGCGTGAGGTGATTCAAGTGCTGGCGTGGTACCTGTTTATCGCTCCCAAGCCCAACCAGTACGTGGGACACAACCCGCTGGCCAGGTTCGCCATGTTTACCCTGTATCTCGGCATTGGCCTGTTCATGATCGTCACCGGCTTTGCGTTGTACGGGGAAGGCACACAGCCGGGATCCTGGGCGCACACGCTGTTCACCACCTGGGTGATTCCGCTGTTCGGCCAGAGCCAGGATGTGCACACCTGGCACCGCTTGGGCATGTGGGGCATGGTCATCTTCATCATCTTCCACATCTACGCTGCGATCCGCGAGGACATCATGGGTCGCCAGAGTATCGTGAGCACGATGATCTCCGGCCACCGCACGTTCAAGGATTAACCCCCCGCGCCGCCTTCGGCGCCCTCCCCAAAGGGGCGTTATTGGCGGCCCGTCCTGAGCTTGTCGATGGACGGTTCCGCGGAACCCTGGGTTGAGGCATTTCGCTCCGAGTTTATTTTTATTGGTCGCGCAACGTTCATTCGATTTAGATGTCGCTCTCCGCTCATCCCCGCTGGCTCGCTGCTGCTTCGGTGCTTCCTCCGAAGGGGGTGCCGGTGCGCACGCCCATGCACCCGGGTCGGCTGCTGGCGCGCACCTGCCTGGCACCGCTCTCGCTCAACCAGAGCGAGGCGGCCCGGCTGCTTGGACTGTCGCGCCGCCGGCTGCACGAGTTGGTGCACGGTCAGCGCGCCATGTCGCCCGACACCGCCATCCGCTGTGCGCGGCAGTTCGGTATCGATACGGCCTTCTGGCTCGCACACCAGTCCGCCTGGGACAGCTTCCATGCCTGGAAGCGCCTGTATGCGGTGGCGCACAGATCCCCGAGCGGTGCCGCACCCTTTTCTTCTGATTCTCCCTGAGCGTTTATCGGGACCACCCCACATGAGCAGACATCCGTCCGAAACCACCTGTCACCCCAGGGGTGACAGCCCTGCCCAGCCGCCAGCGATCGTGGTGCTGGGCATTGGCAACCTGCTCTGGGCCGACGAGGGCTTTGGCGTGCGCTGCATTGAGACGCTGCAGCGCCGCTACGAGTTCGCCGGGCATGTGTCGCTCATCGACGGCGGCACGCAGGGGCTGTACCTGATCCAGCACGTGCAGGCGGCGGACTGTTTGTTGATCTTCGACGCCATCGACTACGGCCTGGAGCCCGGTACCCTGAAGCAGGTGCGCGACGACGCTGTGCCGCGCTTCATGGGCGCGAAAAAAATGAGCCTGCACCAGACCGGTTTTCAGGAAGTGCTTTCGCTGGCGCAGCTCACCGGCAAGTTCCCGTCCCAGATGTTGCTGATCGGCTGCCAGCCCCAGGAGTTGGAAGACTACGGCGGCAGCCTGCGCCCGGTGGTGAAGGCTGCGATGGAAGACGCGCTGGCCCTGGGTGTGGACCAGATCGCGCGCTGGGGTGGCGAGCCCGTGCCGCGCCGCACGCCGCTGGGCGAACGCGAAGCGGTCACCCTGGACGAGCTCGCGTTGGCCGCCTACGAGACGCAGCGTCCCGCGCCTGAGCAAGCCTGCCGTTCGGGTGACGAACGCTTTTTCCCCAAGGACCTCTGACATGTGCATCGGCATCCCCATGCAGGTCAGCGCCATCGAGCCCGGACACGCCTGGTGCGAAGGCCGTGGCGAGCGGCGCCGGGTGAACACCGCGCTGGTCGGTCCGTGTGAGCCCGGCGACTGGTTGCTGGTGTTCTTGGGTGACGCGCGCGAACACATCAGCACCGAGCGTGCCGCCGAAGTCAACGCGGCGCTGGACCTAGTGCAAGACGCCATGCAGGGCCGGAGAGCCCGTGGCGATGCCGGCTTTGAACTGCCTTCACAGATGACCACCGAACAACTCAGGCAGTTGTCCGGACAGACCTGACACCCACCCCCACACACAGGAGATGACATGAACACCGCCACCGACACCACCGGCCGGGCTTTTGCCCTGCCACTGCCCGACACCAACCCCGCGCCACCGCTGGTGATGCGCCTAGTGCGCGACTTCGATGCCGCCTGGGTGGACGAAACCAGCGTGGCCGCATGGAGCGCGGGCGGCGGCGACCGCTTGGTGCTGCTCGCGGGCGACCCGGTGCGGTTCCCCGAAGGCCAGGACGTGGCGGCCGTGCTGCCCGAACTGATGAAGGTTTTTCCAAACCGCTTTCAGGTGGCCGTGGTGCCGCGAGACAACGAGGACGCGTTGGCGCGCCGTTACGGCTCGCAGCGCTGGCCCACCCTGCTGTTCTTTCGCGACGGTCAGTACGTCACCGCCATCGCCGGCATGCAGGACTGGGACGTGTACCAAAGCGGTGTGGCCGCCGCGCTTGCCATGCCACCCTCACGCCCGCCCACCATCGGCATCCCCGTGGTGAGCCAGGGCAGCACCAGCAAAGACAGCGGCTGCCATTGAACCGACCGACACCGAGGACACCCCATGAAAGACTTCCCCATCCCCCTCGTGGCCATCGGCCCGGGCACCCAGCCCGAAGACGAAAAGCTGGACTATGTGCACATGCCCACAGACATGGGCACCTACCGCCCACCCGTGCTGCCCGAGCCCGAAGAGCTGGCCGGGCGCGAAGCCGCGCGCGCGGTGTTGGGTCAGGTGCTGGCGCTGCTGGACCGCACTGCGCAAGGTGGCCCGGGCGGCCAGGTGGCGCTGACCACGCTGCCTGCGCAGGACCTGCAGCTGATCAAGCAGATCATGGGTGAGGGCGAGGTCAGCGCCCTGGTGCGCGAAGAAGACGGCGCGCTGGAGGTGCGCATCCAGGAAGCGGTGCTGGCCGGCGTGTGGCGCCTCATCACGTTCCGCACCGTGGACGGCGAGCGCACCATGATTGACGACGTGATTGAGGTCAGCCCGGTGCCGGCGCTGCTGCGCGCCATGGCGGTGGACGACGTGTGGCCGCAGGACGCCATGCCGCATTGGGCTGGTCCGTTGCCACCCAACGTGCAGAACGCGCCCCTGCTGGTGGAAGAAATCCGCGACCAGGTGCTCGGCTGGAAACCCGGCCAGGTCTCGCACGTGGTCAACTTCACACTGCTGCCGGTCACGCCCGAAGACATCGGTTTCCTCGACCACCATCTCGGTACCGGCCGCGTGCTCATGCTCTCGCGCGGTTACGGCAACTGCCGCATCTCCAACACGCGCCTGCCCAACTGCTGGCGCGTGGTGTACTACAACTCGATGGACAAGGTGATCCTCAACACGGTCGAGGTGGTGGACATGCCCGAGGTAGCGATGGCCGCCCCCGAAGACCTGCGCGATTCGCACGAGCGGCTGCTCGATGTGATCACCTACCTGGAGTCGGTGTGACGTTTCCCGTCCACCCGGCGCACCATGAGCAATGACCATTTCGAAGGCTTTGAAGGCTCGTACCTGGGCAACCGCGATGTGCTGCGCCCCGGCTCGCGCCTCGAATGCAAAATCTGCTGGTGGGTCTACGACCCCGCCCTGGGCGATCCACAGTGGCAGATTCTGCCCGGCACACCGTTCGCGGATCTGCCTGCGCACTGGCGCTGCCCGAACTGCGACTGCGATGCCGAGCAGTTCCTGATGCTGGTGGATTGAGATGAACCCCCTGCGCCGCTGGGTTCAAAGACCCTCTCCCGCTGGAGGGAGATGGGGCTTGACTCCCTCGCCCCTCTGGGGAGAGGGTTGGGGTGAGGGGCCAGCCGCGCCAAACGCGTGTGTCGCAGGCAGTGCACCGCACGATAGAAAGAACCCATGAGCCCGCTCACCCTCATGGACACCCCCTCAGCGGCGCCCGCCCAACTGGCCGAACGCGTGCAGAGCCTTGTGAATTTCTACCGTCACGTTCAGACCGAGCGCATGCAGGGCATTCCTTTGCTGAACCCGGCGTTGCAGGTCGAGGCGGTGGGGTTCGAATGGGCGAATCCGGTCGAGTCAGGCGACCCACAGGTGGCCGAGGGTGTGCTGATCACCCCCTGGTTCATGAGCCTGCTGCGCCTGCCGTCGGTGAATGGGCCACACGGCAACCGCGTGGGCCGCAAAGCCGTGCGCGACTTTGGCAGCGAACGATTTGAATTCATCGGTGGGCACGACCCTGCCATCGGCTACCACGAGACTTGCGCGCTGTTTTCCCCCATGAACGGCTTCACCAGCCAGGACCTGGCGCGCGAGACCGCACTGGCTTCGCTGGCCCTGGTCAGACCGGCACCCGTGCCTGAGCCGACCCGAGCGCCCGTGGCCGAGCCGCTGCCATCGCGGCGGGCCTTTTTCCTGGCCCGTCGGCCGGACACCGGGGCGACGTCGTGAACGCGCTCGGTCTGACCGGGTCAACCGGCCTGTCGCAGCTGGCCGGTGCCCTGCGCGTGGCACCCGGTGTGGCGACGCCCATGGCCCTGCAAAGCAGCCGCCAGGACTGGGCGCCGCGCCTGGCCCGGGCGCAGGCCGTGAACGCCGTGCCCGGCCTCATGGCCAGCCTGTTCAATCTCTGCGGCCACGCGCACCGCCTGTGCTCGCAGCTCGCCATCGAAGCGGCGGCGCCGGGTCTGCTCCCTGCGCCGCAACAGGTGGCTCAGCGCCTGCGCACCGAGACCGCGCAGGAACACATCCGCCG
>Ga0136567_1000074_pt1 | contig 25123 bp, 41 predicted proteins | sample AntDeeMetagenom3_FD_104788 | JGI IMG/M metagenome (GOLD analysis project Ga0136567, IMG submission 104788) | Saline lake microbial communities from Deep lake, Antarctica - Metagenome #3 | ecosystem: Environmental > Aquatic > Non-marine Saline and Alkaline > Saline | place: Antarctica: Deep lake... | reverse complement strand
TAACACCTACAAATCGCCGGAGGACACTGACGAATCCGATGATGAATGATGAGCCGACGATCTGCGATCGTTGCACCGCGGAAATGGTCATCGACGTGTTCAGTACTGCTGAACTCTACGCGTTTTCCATCCAGAACACGGACCCGGACGAGTACGTAATTGAAGAACGGTTACTCTGTTCTGGCTGTCAGCGGGACGTACTCGCATTTATCGATGGCGACTACACACGCGATGAGGATGCGGTCGATCTCCCCGATCGAGTGCAGTCGGCGGCGAGTCTTCGCAATGCGGCTACGGAGTTGACCGAGCTAGCCGATCAGTTAGCCACTGATCTCGATCCAGATGCCGATTTCGAACCACCCACAGAGGAGTCTACGGATGAGTGATATTGAAGGAGAAGCCGACTTCGACGAAGATCTTGAGCAAACCGAAGTGTCCATCGCCTGCGCGCTCAACGCGTTGGCAGATATCAAAGCGTACACGCTGACTGCCGATGAGCTACGGGACTTCAAGGCTGCCCAGTATGCCCTTCGAAACATCTCGCGAAAACACGCTGGCGAGAACGTGGCTGCGTTGTACGATACGGAGGGTCGTCGATGACATCGAAGTTCTACAACGGCCAGATCGTCGGCGATCGAAACCGCACCGTTCCGACTGACGCCCTGTTGGTCGTGGTCGACGCCGACAACGGTCCTCTCCGCTCACTGACCGGCCCGGCGTACGGTGCCGTCAAGGAGAACGATACGAATACGGATCTCTACGGCGGCCCTGTGCCGGACGACGAACAGACGGTGACTGCTGCCTACATCTCCGCCGCGAAGAACGATCCACCGTCAGTCGGCGTCAGGACGTACACGTTCCCCGTCGATCGCTTGCAGTCAATCAACGCCAACGAGGGCGATGCGCTCGATGGTTACTACCCGTATCAGTGGGCGGTCTCCTCATTCCTCGGCGAACTCGTGAAAGCTCTCGATACCAAGCAGATCACCGTCGAGAGCGTCGAGGATCTACAGGTTCTCTGTATGCAGGCGAACATCGACGGCGAAGTAATCAACCACGCGACGGATGTGGGTCTCGGGCGACGTAATGGAGCAACCACCAAATGACAGATAATACTGACACTGGCACTGACGCGGACGACGGCATCGATCCGATCGAACAGCAGCCAAAAACCGAACTCGAAGCCGGGACACTCGCCTACGATCTCACCCAACACGAACCGGTCGTGATCGTCGATCCGGATGTGGGGACGGTCGACGACCAACCACCTGCGGCGCGTGATCAGATCGTCAAAGCACAGGGCAACCGCGCCATCGGCTTCAGTGCGACCACTCAGTGCGCGGAGATCACGTATCTGAGCATGCAGTCGACCAACGATTCGACCTACACGTTTCCACTGACCCGACTGGGCGTGCCATCGGTGAAGCTCGGCCCGGATCGGCTTTCGGTCCGCCAGCATATCCGCAACGAGTTCGCCAAAGAACTGCTTCAGTGTGCGGCTATGGAGGACGGCGAGACTGTCGAGATGCTGCTGGCGGCACTCGGTCGGTCCGATATGCCACCTGCCCAGATCGCGGTGATTGCAGACGATGCGGGTATTGAGTGGGACGATGGCACTGCATCGGAATGAGGCAGATCGATGGATAACGTCGATGAGGACGAAGATCCCGTTCAAGTCTCACATATGGTCCCACCGTCTCACCGCGATGATGCCTCACAGAACACCGAGTTTGGGGGTGTGAGTCAGGCGGTCCGCGAGGTGTATCGGCTGTTGGCAGAAGGGGCCAATCAGGATACCGTCCGGCTGGAGATGAAGCTGAAGATGGTCCAGCGCGACCGCGAACGGATCGAAGAAAAGATCGAGGACCTACAGGACGAACTGGAATACCTCAAAGAGCGCGGGGGCGAACTTGAAGATCGTGTCGAGGAGTACGGCACCCGCGAATCCGAGTACGAACAGATGATGGAGGATCTGTCCGCCGAACTCGATCAGGGGTACGCCGTGTTCCGCGATCACGGCAAGGTCCAGCGCGCTGCCGACGCCAGCGATCACACGCCGGGCGAGATCATCGAACGGCTTCAGGACCAGAACCCGACGGTTCCCGACGAGCAGTTCAAGGAAGCTGCTGATTCGGACGCTGATATGCGGAGCAGTCAGTTTACGTCAGTGTCTTCACAGCGGGGGAGTAACAACAGCGAATGACTGGAGACGTACGTACAAACACCGATCTGCTATCTGTCTGTGAACAGTTCTTACAATCAAACCCAGAGCTTGTGGACCACTACGTGTCGAACTATCCCGATACGACCACGTTCGAGGTGCCGATCGAACTGATCCACACGTTCAACCCGGATCTCGTCGACGACTGGTATGACCATCCCGAGATGGTTTCGGGGCATTTCGCCAAGGCACTCGAATCGATGGACTCGATTCCCGATCCCGCGTTGGATGTCCTGCGTGACGATCCGGACCGCGAGGACCCACTGACCGACGAGGAACTGGCCGAGGAACTGAAAGCACTGGGTGCGAACACGCTGGCTCGTGTCACGGGCTATAGCCCGAATCACCTCTACGACGTGGGGCAGTACCCCCCCGACGAGGTGGCCGGGCGGATGATCCACATGCGTGGACAGGTGACCAAGCGGAGCAAACGCAAGCTCCGCGATGAAGTCGTCGCCTTCGAGTGCCAGCGGTGTGGTCGCATCGTACGGATTCCACAGACGGGCGGGAAGCTTTCCGAGCCGCATCAGTGTCCGGGCTGTGAAAAGAACGGGCCGTGGAAGGAGAACCAACGCCAGACGAAGATGCGTGACTTCCAGCGGATTCGGATGCAGACGCTGCCCGAACACGCCCAGTCCGGCGACACTGAGATGATCGATCTCATGGTGTTCGACGATCTGGTGGGTGAACTCAAACCCGGCGATCGAACTATTATCAACGCCGAGATGATCACCCGACGGCAGGACTCGAACAGCCTCGAAAAGGAACTGGAGGGCAAAGCCCGCTCGATCCACAAGCTCTCCGGTGACCATCAGGACGTAGATATCGATACGCATCGGGATGGGATTGAAAAGATCGTTAACTCCGGCGACCCGTATACACCGATCTACGGATCGGTTGCACCGTTCCACGAGGGCGACGAGTTCGTCAAACGCTCGACTGCTCACGTGCTGTTCGGTGGTGTCGAGAAGGATCTCGAAGACGGGACGTGGATGCGTGGCAACAGCCACATCATGATGATGGGCGACCCCGGCTCCGGCAAGACCGGGATTCTCAAATACGTCTCGGAACTCGTCCCGCGATCCGAGTACGCGACCGGCAAGTCCAGTTCGGCTGGCCTGACCGGCACCGCCCAGAAGGACGAGTTCGCCGACGGCGGCTGGACACTACAGGCCGGAACACTCGTCAAGGCCAGCGGTGGTGTGGCCTGCATTGACGAACTCGACAAGATGTACGACGACGAGACGGCGGGCTTCATGGAAGCGTTGTCGGATCAGCAGGTGACAATCACGCTGGTTGTCTCCGGCGTGTTGCCAGCCAAGACTGCCGTGGTGGCGGCGGCCAATCCGAAGTACGGACGCTTCGACCCCAACGCCTCGATCAGCGAGCAGTTGGATCTTTCCGAGGTGTTGCTCTCGCGGTTCGATCTCTGGTTCCTCATGCGCGACGAGCCGGACGAGGAACTCGATGAGAACGTCGCACGGACCATGACGACCACTGCCCGCATTGGACAGAAAGAACGCGGCAACGTCGCGCTCACGCCCGAGGAGGAGGACGCCAAGGAGCCACCCATCTCACCGGAGATGTTCCAAGCCTATGTTGCCCTCGCCAAGCAGTGTTATCCCGTGTTCACCGAGGACGCGATGGACCGCATTGTTGGTGAGTACGTTGATCTTCGGCAGGTCAACGAGGATGCCAACGGTCCAGTACCAACGACTCATCGGATGGTCGAAGCTCTGCACCGGCTGTCGGAAGCCAACGCCCGGATGCAACTCTCGAACGAGGTGACGGTCGCCAACGTCGAGCGGGCACTGGAGATCATGTACGAGTCGCTGGAGACGCTGGGCATCGACCCCGACACGGGGATGCTCGACGCCAACAAGTTCACGACCGGCACGTCGTCGTCACAGAAGGATCGCATTCGGTCGGTCAAAGCGATCATCAACGGGCTGGAGGACGAGACCGAAGACGGCGCACCGTTCCACGAGATCCAGAAGGAAGCGGTCGTGTTGATGGACGAAGACGACTTCACGGACACGCTTCAGAAGCTAAAGGATCAGCGCGAGATCTACGAACCCAAGAACAACCACTATCGAACAACCTGATCAAAAAAAAAGAACCAGAAATCAATGAGTACACAAGTTCAACTGCACGTACGAACCGAGGAAATGCACGACGAAATGCTGCGGAGCGAGGGCGTTATCGGCGGGCCGATGAACCAACTGCTGTCGTCGAACGACTACTTCGACGAGTTCGTCAATCTAGCGACTGATGCGGACTCGTATATTGTCGGCTCGGATCTCGATGAGTTTCCTACCCGCATCAGAGATAATGGCAGTTGCCATTATTCTCTCGAAAGAAGCCGATTCGGAGGTGTGATGATTATGACTCTCTATATGATCGACACGCAGTGTCCGATCTGCAAACAGATGGTCAAACACGTCGAAGCCGCAGACGAACCGATCAATCTCATGCAGGAGGTGCCGATCAGTGGCTCGTACTGTCGGTTCTGCGGCGCACGTGTCAAGGAGTGGGATGTCCACGAGGATGCCGAGATCGAACACGTGCTGCCGACGCAGGAACGCGAGGCCAACCAATGAGTCGCTACGAAGCCGAATCGGACGATTTCGACTGTGTACAGGGTGATACGGTCTGCGTTCGTGTCCGCGAGCACGGGACCAGCGGCAACATCGTTGCCAAGATCCACTGTGCCGAAGTCAAAGGATTCCGTAGTGGTGCGATTGGATCGGCTGATACGATCACCGTCAACCCACCATGGGATTCGGTGACTGGCCTCCTCTTCAAGCCGTACGATGCCGAGTTCGAGGTTCTTGTCGACCATGACGAGTGATACGTTCGCTTACCCTTGCCCCGACTGCGGGACAACTAACCGCGTTCACGACGAGGGGTGTGACTACGACTACGCCGGTCCGGCAGTGATCGAGAAGGCGTACATCGACATTCTGAGTCAACTGATTCCACACGCTGCAGTGATGGATATGCACGATGCCCCACCCGGCATGTCGTACAAGATGCTGGCCCAGAAGGTCTCGAAGCGACTGCGAAACGTCGGCGATCCCAAGAAGAAAGGCGAGTGGCGAACGATCCACGTAGACTGTCTCCACGCGCTGAAGGATCATCGGCGCGTCGGCGAGGCCGAGGAGATGGGCGGACTCTACCTCAAATCGCCGGAGGAACGCGTGATGGAGATTATCCCGACGTTCGATCCCATCAAGACGATCTACGAGACTGGGCCGGTCGATGGCTGCAAGGACTACGCCGTCTACGCGATGGTGAGTTGGTGCGAACTCGTTGATCTTGACTGGACCCAGACGGTCAACTTCTGCAAGGAGTGGCTGACCGAGACCAACGCGTGGGAGGAGCTTCGATGGGGCGAAGGCAGTATCGATCAGCTTCTTCGCGGCAAGAAACACGTCCACGAGAAAGGGCTTGGGTGGGGCCAGCAGGCCGAGGAAGCAAAGAACGTGATCGAGCGAAGCAACCGCGACCCACGGATCGACGCACAGGCCAAGGTGGCTGGGGTCTCGAAGGAGGACTACGATACATGAACAACATGGATATGATACTTGACGACGAACAGCAACGGAATCAACGGTTCAAAGACCACAAGCTAAACGACGAGATCATGGTCTCTCGTCTGCGAAATTGGGAGCAAGGACAGACTATTTACGGCTGTGATTTGATCGCCGAGAACGGCAGCAGCGGCAAGACGTTTACTCGTGACGACAAGCCGACCGTATTGGGTGATTCCGGCTCGCCGATCGATGCGGACAAAGGCCACGAGAAAGCAGCCGCCATGTTTGATCAACTACGGGCTGATCCACCGGATGGCCAGAACGCGGTGTTCTACTGGGTCGGTCGCCTCGCCTCAACGCGAACGGAGGGGCGGAATCCGACTGATCCCGGCGAACCACCGCTCAAGTACGGGACGCTCGACACGCTGCGGATTATCGAGTCGGAATACATCTCAGCGTCAGAAACGGAGTCGAAGGAGGAAAACGATGCCTGATCGCCGTATCAGCGGCAGCTTCACTGGTTCGTCGTTTGCCTACTTGGTTTCCGCGCTGGCTCACAACGCGATGGAGGAGATCGCACCCGCAAAGGTAGCTGACAAGCTGGATCGGATTGCGAATCGAGTTCGGCTGGAAGGCGATATCAAGCCATCAAGTCAGTACACTATCGAGCGACGGGATGACGGCGTCGACTTTCGTCACTGCGACGATTGCTTATCTGTTGCCGTGTACGATGCCGTTGGCGACGAGTATCTGTTTTCGGATATGGATCAGGCAACCGAACACGTGCGAACTGAACTATGGGAAGACGATAACGAATGAGCAAATCAGATACTGATACGGACGACGCGGAGTGGAATCACCCCGGGACACCAACGACCGGCCATGCTGCCGTTGGCTTCGTGACAGGCCAGCGGTTCGCTGACGGCACCCGCCCAGAGTACGTCGAGATCGAATACGAGTATCACAGCAATCGCCGTCGGGCGATCGTCAAGCGCGTCAGTAGCAACCAGCAGGTCGAGTTCAGCGCGGGGTCGACTGTTCGCTTCTGGACGCCACAGGGAACGATGCGAATCGTCGATAAGATCTTCGCGGCACGTCCAGTGTCGGGAGATCGACTATGACGGGGTGGGAGCCACCGGAGACGACCCCGGTGACCGGCGAGGATATCGCCCCGTTTATCGCTGAGCGGACGCTGGAGGACGGCTCGCAACCACCGTTCGTGCTGATCGAGTACGAACATGCCGACAGTTTAGAGTCACATCTCCAGACGATACGGCCTGAACCAATAGGCGAGACGGTCGACGAGACAGGCTCGCCGATCTTCGAAACTGCGGACGGCGTAAAAAATCGTGATTGACGAACTGATGGCGGCGATGGCTGTGGAGGAACTGTAATGGACCTACTCGAACTCGAACCAGAAGACTTCGGACTGATCGGCGAACTGCCCTTTGATGACGACCCGTCGTGGTGGCACACCAACTGCCACATTCGCGTGACGACCGATGGAAAACAAGCCCCGGAACTCGGTGCGTTTTCGGGTATCGTGGATATGGAGAACATTAGCAACATTCTCATTTTCCAGCGGGCCGATGCCAGCGAGGAGTGGTTCGCCGTAGCGATTCACGAGAGCGATCTTCAGACGCTGCTGCATTTCGCTACTGGCGAGGAATCGACGCTTTGGGATGCTGCGGAGATCGAACTCCCACAACTGCTCGAAACACAGGAGCGAACGTCCGATGTCATGGATCAGATCTGAATGTTCACGTCTGCCTCTGATGTCAACGACGGCCCACCCGACCAGTGTCAGTACCACAACTGTACTGACGATCCAACGGGTGCGCTGGGCTACTTCTTCGGCACGCGGTGGTTCTGCATGACTCACTACACGCATATGGTGACCGTCTGGAACGGCGACAAACCGGAGATCGTCTCCTCACCCGGAGCTACTGACGGTGAGCGCGATGAGTGATCTCTATACCTGTTTCACCCACGTGAACGGACAGGGGTTCACAACGACCCACCATGACAAGGATCGGGCGGCTCGCGTGGCCAAGGATTTCGAGGCTCGTGGGTATGTGGTCCAACTCATCGATGAGATGAAAGACGACGGCACAGTCTACTACGAGTCGGACGGCTGGATGCCACCACGCGAAGCCCAGCAACGAATCGCAGACGACAAACCCGCCCCACCGTACACACCTGACGATGGCTAGTACAACACGCATTCCCGACACCGAAAAGCACGTCTTGGTTCGAGAGTACGACGATTTCTCCATGCGACAGAAAGGTCGTCATGAGGAACTAGAAGAACAGATTACTGTAAGCGATCGTCCGATGCGACGGCGGATGGTGATGCTTAATCTGGTCGAGATGGCGATCATTGGTGTGGCTGATATGGATATGGTCGATGATCTCTCGGTCAACCAATTAACGGCGTTCACGTCGTCAGTACTCGCCATCTCGGGACAGCGTGATAATGCCTGAATCCGTTTACATCGAGGCGCAGGATCGCTACGTACTGATCCGACTGTATCCCGACGTGACGATGGCTGAAAAGCAACGCCTCGAAAACCTACATTCGGCCTATCGAGACGAACCAGCATCGGGCAAACGGACGCCGCTCGAAACAATCGCGGCCATAGCGATCATCGGCGACTACGACATGCAACGCATCCAAAACGTGGGATTGCCTGACCTACGGAATCTCGCCGAACGAGTACTGATGGTACACACACTGGAGAAAACCTGAAATGCCCGAACCAGTCTACATCGAGCGACAGGATCAACACGTGTTGGTTCAGACCTACACTGAACTACCATCCGAGATGCAGGATCGGCTTGACAAACTCCACGATGAGTATCAGACGTACGATTCACGCTCGAAACAGTGTGTTCCGCTTACTAAGCTTGCTTCGATAGTCGTCATGGGTGAACTGGCTCCCGACAATATCCAGTACAAGAATATCCATCACGACACGCTCGTGATGATCCGCGATGTCGTGGCAGAGGTTGGTGACGATGCCTGAATCAGTGTATATCGCTACCCGTGATACGTACGTTCTGATTCGGCTGTACGTCGAGATGTCGCCAGATGAAAAGACACGCATCGAAGACTTGTACGGGGCGTATGCCGACGCCAAGGGACTCGATGAAATGCGACGAGTGTTGGAACTCATGGCGTCGTATGCTCTGATCGGTGAGTACGAGCCAAGCGATGTGCGGGAGATCCATGTGACCGATCTCTACAACCTCTGTGAGACGATGGCGAGTAGTTCGCTGGAGGACCCGTTTGCCTGAATCAGTCTATGTCGACAGTCAGGGCCGATACGTGTTGGTGCGTTCATTGTCTGAACTTCCGCCCGACAAAACGGCAATCAACAGAGACGATTCATGAACAGATCCACTCCGACTCACACAAACGAACGCCCCGTGGATATCTGTCGTATCTCGCCGCACTCGTCATCGTAGGACGTGATGACGAAAACAACATCGTCCATGCAGCAATGACGGACCTACTGGATATTGCAGCCGTGATCATGGAAGCAGAGATAGAAACGAAACTAGAGTAACCCAATGGTATACCAATCAAACAGATCAATCTGTGAAGAATGTGGTACAGCCCATCAAACAGCAGGCGGCGCGGAACTGTGCGAGAGACGCCATCGAATACGCGAACTGATCTCGGAGATTGTTGATTTGGAGATCGTCGATTTGAAACATAAAGGCCAACAGGCAGTAATTGACTTCCTTGAACAGACGGTGGATCATGGACGGCTGTGGGCTGGCTCGGCAACGTGCCCGCACTGTCACGAGGACGTTCACGAACTCTGGGAGGAGTGCCCGCACTGCTATCAGATGCTGGACTTCGGCGTGTACAATCCCGGCGATCAACTCGACTGTGGAAGCTGTGGTTTGGACGAACTCTACCTCAAGAAGAAGCCGGGCGTCCATCGTGACTCCGGGATCTGGTGTGCCCACAGTGGCGATCACACCGCTCACGTCACTGGCATCATTACTGGTTTCAAAGGCAACGATCACCACCAGTCGAACGGCCACTGGTTCCCACAGTCATGAGCCGCTACACATCCGAGAGCGGGTGGGATGCGACGGACGAACTGATCGCCGTATCGAACCAACTCAAACATGCGGACTCACTACAAGAGGCGTTCGAGAAGTATCTCGTCACCCGTGAACAGGCGTTTCCCGAAGTGGCCTACTACGCCAAACATGGCGAGTGGCGAACCGAGCAGACGGTGGCAGCCGCGGATCTCGACGATCCGTTCTCCGCGAAGCCACATGAGTGCTACTACAACGCCCAGACCAGCTTCGGTCCCGACACCCAGTACGTCGAAGGATATGCGATCCACTACACCAAACAGGCGGCCATTCCGCATGCATGGCTCGAACGCGACGAGGTGATTCTTGAACTCACACCGTCGCTCGATCACACCGTCTCGACGTACTATGGCGTGGCGTTCGATCACGTCGATGTGACCCACGCACTGATCGAGCGCGAACACGCCAGCCCCATTGTTGAGGCCGCTGTGGTCGGTCTGTTCGCGGATGCCGACGAGTAGTATCGCTTGATAGACGCAAACACTGATAGTTCTCGGATTAGAAACTATAGCTACGTAGAGACAGACATGGACAAACAACAGCACGACGAATGGCAGAAAAGCAACGACGCAGCAGATGCCGGTTACGACCCGAAGCCGTGGCAGGGCGTGGCCGTTCACTCGCAGAACACCCCGCATCACGAGTTCGTGAAGTTCGTGGTGGCGTGGGTCCTCGACGACATGGGTCGCAGTTGGGCGACCGAGACGGTGATGGACGACGGACGTGTGGACGTATTCGACTACGGTCCGACCGACGGCAAGGCGTTGGTGTACGAGGTCGAGACGGGCGTGACGAAACCACAGGCTCGACGGAAAGTCGAACAGTACTGTAAGGGACCAGTCCGCGACGTGATCGTGATCGATCCGGCGGACGTACCGAAACATCTTGACGAAGCTATCGAGTACATCAAGTCACATGTGGTGATTGGATGACGGTCTGGCATCCCGATCAGGAAACACACCGATATGTCCAATTGGATATCTCGGCGGACGAGCAGGCCGTGTTGGAAACCGCCTTACAGAACATGCGGCTCAACAACAATCAGACGCTCGATTACTACGATCTCTGCGACGATGCCGGAAACTTCCAGTTCGCCGGAGATGTCAAAGCACTGGCTGCACAGCTAAAGACAGTCAAAAAGCAGCATCAAGACCCGGTGGCGTCATTCGTGTGGAAACGAATCGCGCGGGTCGTGAGCTTACAGGAGAACCGTCGGGGAGTTGAGGCACAGTGAGTGGGTGTCCCAACTGCGATGCACCCGACGACTGTATAATCCCCGTCTATGAAGATAAAGACCGGTGGGACGAAGGCGACCAGCCTGCCTATCTGGGTTGTATCGAGTGCCGTCAGATGATGGACCCGGAGCTACTTCGAGACGAAGACGACGAAGTGCCGCCGCAACTGCCGGTCACTGATCACGAACTCAAACGCATTCGCGTCGGCAACCAACACTCGTCGTGGCCGACGATCATCGAGTGGCAGTGCATCAAAGGCGCGGCGATGTACTACGGTGTCTCTGACTGGACTTCCGTTGCGGACTCGACGCTCACTAAAGGCGAGAACGTCACGCTGATGGAGAACGCAGCAACTCGCAACGGCGGGGCGACACTTCGAATGCGCGGTTCTGACTTCGAGTATTACGGATTGCATCGGAGTCAGCAGGAGGCGACCAATGACTGATCAGTCGTCGCTTCGTTCGTTTGCAGCCAGCGGTGATCGCCGACCGATGCTCCACAAGGACGAAGCTGTCGGTCCGATCAACGTCGAATCACAACACAGTCTCTATCCGGGCTATATCGGAACAGTGCCGTCGATGAACGCCACGGGCTTCCTCGCCTACCGTGATCATCCGAAGGACTACAACGGCCAGCCGGTGTATGCGATTCCGGACAAGGTACTGGCGTACGTTCGAGCGAAGGACGTGACGCGGATACTGATCGCCGAGGAAGACAGCAGCAGGGTGTACGCGTTTCACGAACGCCAGTTCGATCAGCGAGTTCCACAGAAGATCAAATCCGGCAACGAGCAGGACGAAAACCAGTCGATGGCTTTTGTGGACGAACACTGGGGTCAGTGGGAAGACCACGCCGAAAGCGTGTTGCTTGGCCGCCGGGAGGTGAACTAATGGAAGACAATACTAATACTGACACTGATAGAGATCCGAAAGCTACCGATGCTACACTTACTGTTACCCATGACGACGAAGAAATAGTCCTCCCCGTTCGGGGCGTAGACTACACGATTAATACTACTGACGTGGTGGATTCTGCACAGATGTCTGGTCAGTTTGACCTATCATTTACATCTACAGAAGCGGTGGTATTGGACCATATGGATAACCCGTGGGATAATCACATCAGTGCTGACAATCCTGATGGTGAGTTCGACGAGGGGTCGGAGAATGAGGATGAAAATACAGATGCGGAAGCCGAAATCGATGAGTTCGTTGACTCGTTGGACGAGGAAGACGATGAGATGGTTGGGTTAGCCGAGGGACTACCCACCAAATACGTTTCCGAACTCACGAATTTGATCACCAACACGGGATCGGTGGATTCAGCACGTATTCACGACAACGCTTCGGGACCGTCGCCACAACCAGCGACATCTGGTTTCGGTACGTTCGATTCGTTCGATGTGGAGGTCGAACACGACAAGGCGAACACGCTGTTGAAGGGCATTTACCAACGGATTCATGCCCGCAACAACGATGGCTACGAGGTGAATCAACTGGTGTTGGGCCTGCCGCAGTACAAGATTCTCGAACCATGGGCACAGGCCGAACATTTCTCCTCGATCGAAGATGTGCTGCCGGTCGATGAGGTAATTCTCGTGAGTGGACCGATGGTTCATCCCGTGATCGACGCGGATGCTGAGTTCAGCGAATACCTCCGCGAACAGGAGTCAGCAGATGAGTGACGATGCTGATACTGACGACGTGGACGATCCGAACGATCCATTCGATATACTGGAACAGTGGTTCGGGTTCGACGACGAGATGATCGAGGCGTTCACCGGAGTACCCTATGTAGACGGGGAGTTGAGCGTACCACCATCGCTTAATCTCGACAAACGGTTCGCTACTGATAGCGATATGCGTCCTGTCACGTCTCAACGCCGTGCTGTGTCACCGACGTTCAGCAAGGAGTTCTTCACCGATCAGTTCTTGATGGAGCCGGAGGTGGCCGAAAAGACGGTTCAGCGAATCTTCGAACAGATCGAAGCTGCTGAACGCCAATATGGTGAGATCGATCAACTCATCGTCGGCGTGCCGCAGTACAAAGCTCTCCGGCTCTATACGAACAACGATCGGGCGAACTATCGGGGCACACGAACACCCGAAGACGAGTTTCCGGGCATCGAACTCATCGTCGTCCCCGGACCCATGATTCATCCGGTGATCGATAACCACCGCCTGCTCGCCAATGAACTTCGTGCGGAGAACGAGGAGTAACGGTGGCCACTACTTATTACAGCGGACCAGAGTATTGGAGTCGTGAATGAATCCAACGCATGACTTTCTGATAACCGAGAGTGTCGGGATGAGTCCGGCCGCCTTACAGATGTCGACGTTCCGCCAGCGATTAGTGGAGTTACCGAAACAGCAGGGCACCTACAAGCTCTCGGATCTCGACGGGATCACCTACCAGTCGTTCGATGATATCCACGTCGAGTTCGCCAAATCGTGGCCACTGAGTCGTGCGTTTTCGGGGGCGAACAGACGCGGTCAACGCTATGTAAATCCCCACTACATTCACGCGAACCGCTATTCGGATATATCCGTGACCTGTGACTGCGGGACAACAATCCGACGTAACTACGAGCATGCGGATAGCTCGCTGGAGTCCGAACACAACCATACGGAGTCGTGTATGCCGTTCGATCGCCTTCGCGCTCGGGCTTCCATACAGGAAAAACGGCACGAAGCCATCTACCGACTTAGTTGGCTTGGCTGGCGTGGTCACCAGATGGCTCCGCGTTTCGGCGCGGAGTCCAACGGGATCGGCGGGATGGCCGCGAAGTTCGGTACGACACTGAAAACCGTCTACGAGAAGTTCCGTATTGCGGCGGCGAACACCTACACCAAGCTGAATCAGAAGTACGGCGTTCCACAGTCGAAGATCGCAGACTGCTACGGCTACAGCGTGTCGACGATGACGCGCTGGGCCAAGAAGTACTCCAACTATGACACCGATCGCGGTGAGAACCAGTTTTCGCTGGTCGACAATCGACAGTTCTCGTTCGTCCAAGCGAACAATCAGGGGTCATATCGCCTAACGCGAACGCCGCGGATCGACCGCGAACTCGAATACGCACCCGAATCAGTGCTTACGAACGCAGTTCTTAACGCTCACTCCGTTCGGGACGCGCTCAACAACGCCAACGCCATGAAAGAGACGATCACTATCGACGAGACCGATTGGATGACGGCAACCAAACGCCCGATCACACTCCAGTATGCCGGACCGTTCACTGAAGCACGTATAGTTGAGTCAGCCGCCGGGACGTTGGAGATTGATCAAGCCTACGTCGACGAACACGACGCCTACTATCTGGTACGTGGCTCGTCGGACGGTCTCCATCCGGAGCCAAAGGCCGACTTCGAACACAACCACAACCTCATCGAACACGAGGTGATCACATGAGCCGCGTTGCCTGCAAGGACTGCGGCACTAAACATCCGTTCTTCGATCCCGACGACAGTGATGCAGCGTCGTTCACGTGGACTTGCGAGAACTGTGATACCAAACAGACGGTGCGTCCGAACAACCAGATCCGTGTCAACTACAAGTCACCCGTGAAAGGAGAGCGCGAATGAGCGTAGTGCTTGACGTGTGGCGGCAATCGGAATCGATTGACTGGCCTGATCTGACAATTAACGCGAGTGGCATCGATCTCTGGTTGCATACGGGAGTGACTCAGTTGGAGTCACACCCTCCACGTGGTGCCTTCATCAGATACAACGACGAATCATTCCAGATCATCGGCCACGACGTGACGCTCAACCGCTGCATTGCGACTCCAGTCGGCGCGTTGGCCACACTTTCGCTCGACGCCTCTATCGATCTAACACTCGATGGCCTGTTGAGCGAGTGGCAGTACGTACTCCACGAGAAACCCGACAACTAACTACCGGTGGCGATAATCGCCACATCCTGTAAACTATGACACTCACAGAAGTCAACCCAAACGACCTCAGTATCGACGCACAGAACGAACGAAAGACCGTAGAGAACATCGACAGTCTCGTTGATTCAATCAAGAAGGTGGGCGTGATCCAGCCACCCATTGCTCGCTACAACGAAGACGATGGCTACACAGTCGTCATCGGCCAGCGGCGGACGTTGGCAGCCCGTGAGGCGGGTCTCACTGACATCCCCGTCATCGTCATGGACTGGGACGACGCCGACGCCCTGAAGGCCAGCATGACCGAGAACATGGATCTGCTCACCAACCGCGTGCCCATGAAGGAACGCGCCGAAGCACTCCAGCGGTTCTGGGAGATGTTGGGTGGCGAGGGAATGCCGGTGCAGTCGCAACTCGGCAACGAGCTTGGCGTGCCACGCGAGACGGTTCGTGGTTGGCTCGAACCGCTTCACGAGGATTGGGGCAATACGTCGATCGATCCAACTGCTGATTCCGATGAGGATGACGGCGAGTCAGTAGGCAACGAGCTTGGCGAACGCTCCATTGCCGAGATTCGACGGATGACTGGTGGCGGTGAACTCGGCGAGAAGTGTGTGGCCTACGCCGAGGAACACGAGATGACCCAGCCTCAGATCAAGGAAGCCCGGCAACTCGTCAACGAGGGCGCGGACCCACTGGACGCGTTCGAACAGATCACCAATCCGGACGCTGATGAGAACGAGAACGAGAACGACGATTGCATCGAAGCCGAGATCCGCTTAGACAACACGTCCAGCAAAGCCCTTCGCAACTTCGCCGAGGAGGCGGGGCAGCCACCAGCCGCGATTATCGTCAAGGCAGTTCAAGATTATCTCGAACGCCAACAGCGAACCAGCCAGTCGGCATCCGGCACGACTTCGGAGAATAGTTCACCGACGCCACAAACTGGCTCGGACAAACTGAGCAACTAACTAATGTCCTACAGAAAAGGATACAAGCAGGAGAACAAGCTGCTGCATCTCTTTCGTGATGCAGGCTGGTTCTGTATCCGTGCGCCCGGCTCCGGCGGTGGCTACGATCTCATCGCTGCAAAGAACAGCCACGTGATAGTAATGGAACTGAAATATGTGGCCAAGGGAGAGGCGATCTACTTCGACGGTGACGAACTCGAATCCGATGATCGGGACGATGGGGGACTCGTGGGTGTTGCTGCTGACTTCGGGGGACACGCGTATGCCGTTGCCCGCTGGAAGCAAGACACCAACTTCTACGCCCTACCAGTTGGTCTCTTACAACAAACCAGCGGCGGTAATCCAAAGCTCACACCCGAAGATAAAGACCGCGCTCTCGTATTGCCACCGAAAGCAGATGAGATTAAAGACGATGGCTCTGAGTCAGTAACACGTCACGAACTGAACGGCGAGCAGTCCGACAGCGACGTGTCGCAGCAGCGACCGCTCGAACCCGCCGACAAGGAACCAACCGTTGACGACGACGGTGTGGCGATCGGCTCGATTGAAGTGCAGATCACGTCCGACGCTGACGCCGAAACAGAGTAGCGACCGACACCCCGACATGTACATGTACATCCATCGTATACATGTACATCTTCATTCTTATAGGGATAGTAGACAGTCGCTACAACGTGTATTTATGTGGGGGTAGCTCCTCATTCATTCATAACTGATGGTTCAAGCTCGTGATAAGGACACCAGACAAGACGAGCATGAACAGGCATATCGCAACTGGAATCAGTACGAGTCGGATTCGGATCGGGAGTTCGATCCGTTCAAGGATCTGATTCAGAAGGACCCGGTGGTGTGCGATCATTGTTTCATACGACGCTACGATGTAGAGAGCTACGAGTGGTGGTGTGGGAGTTTAGGCTGGTCGGATTTCGTTATATGGGTACCCGTCCCGAAACACAACCAGTCGATTCCTGCCGACAAACAGACCCACGGCACTCGGCTGGCCTGTGCGTACTGTGGCCACAAGAACAGCAAACATCGACCCATTCCGAAAGCCGATGTCCGTGAGTTCGCCGACAACATTTCCGTAACTCTGGACGCCAAAGAGATTCCACACGACCGCGAAGTGCTGTTTGCTGAAGTCGAGCAACGCAACACGAGCGAGAACCAAGGCCGACAGGACAGCCACGTCTTTAGTCCTGCCGTTGAACACGCTATTCGCCGTTCCCGATAGGTGACGTACTGTTAAGTACACACATCCCTGACTATTCGGTTGTACATGTCGAAACTGACGAAGAAAGAACTGGACGACAAGGGACTCGTCGAGCGCACGGAAGAGCGCGTCGACAGACTGTATGACGAGTACGAGGCCATCTTCATCGCCAACTCTGGCGGGAAGGACTCGGGCAGCGTATTCAACATCGTTATGGAGGGCTACGAGCGCAACAGCCACAAGATCGATCACCCGATTTACAATATCTTCCACGATGCCGAGTCGAATCCGTTCCCTGATACGGAGGCGTATTTCAAGCGACAGGCGCGTCGGTGGGAGGATGAGTCACACTTCTTCTGGTCGGCGGTGCCGTACAAGATCAGCCTGATGACCCATCCAGAGGAACGGGCACACAACATCCCGTGGAACGAGGATCACGTTGAAGACTGGTGTCGACCTCTGCCGCAGTGGATCGATGACTATCCCAACGTGGAGTTGGTGCGCCCCGATCACCCGTACCTACAGGGTCGCTACGACTTTGGCTCTGATCAGTACGTGGAGATCGCCTACCACATTATTGAGGGCTTCCGCGAGGAACACGGACTTGCCAAGGACGAGGTAGTCAACCTCGTTGGTCTTCGAGCCGAGGAATCGCTCAATCGATACACGACGATCCTCAACAACGGCGGCTTCCTCAAGAAAGATCCCAACGGCTCACCCTGCGACATTGCCCATCCCGTCTATGATTGGGGTACCAAGGATCTCTGGACCGTCCATCACGAGCGCGACTGGGACTACACCGAGTTCTACGACAAGATGCACCAGAGCGGGCTTGCCTCAACGAAGGCGCGGAACGGCACGCCGTTCGGCGGTCACCCGATCTCGGCCAAAACGCCAAAACTCCAACGCCACTGGGAGCCGGAACTGTTCACCCGCTGGGAGCGTCGGCATCCCGGTGCAGTGCTGGCCTTCGAGTTCGGTTTCGATCTGTTCGGGACGGATGACGCCAAGGCAGACGACCAAACGTGGGAGGAGTATGCCGCACAGATTCTCAACAGCTTCGACGAAGAAGATATCGAACGCCGAACCCGTCTCGTCGAACAACGACTCCAGAGTCATCACGACCACGCGTCGTCCGCGCTGAAGGAAGAAGAAAAGTGTCCAGTATGCAAACTTAGCTGGAAAGAAATGTCACGAGACTTAATGTCATGGCTGCGCGACTATAAGGAGGACGAACACTAATGAAGCAAGGTAGGAAGAAGATGGTGCTGCCGGAGAAGGGAACTGTGCTGGACGAAGCTCGCCGCCGAATGGACTGGGTGTGGGAGAACTTCGACCAGTTGTGGATCAGTTTCTCTGGTGGCAAGGATTCGGGTGCGGTGTTGAGCATGGCAATGGATGCGTGGGACCGCAACGGGCCGTTCACTGACGAGGACGGTAACGAGACGCGGATCAACATCCTCCATTTCGACGACGAGTTCCACTATCCGGAGACCGTCGAGTACATCGAGCGGATCATGGATCGCAACGGCGACCGTCTCAAGTTCTGGTGGTGTGCGATTCCCATCAAGTACGGACTGGTCACCTCCGGACTGGAGGAGAACGACTCCAAGTACTGGTATCCGTGGGACCCGGATCACGAAGACGAGTGGTTCCGTCAACATCCGTTCGAGGAAGACCTCGCCGAGCGCGACAACGTGGAGATCGTCACGCCGGAACACGAACTGATCGGCAAACACGGTGGCGACTGGAAGCACAAGCATATCGCCACGCGCTTGATCGCCCAGCAGGCGGTCGAACGCACTATGCAGTTGGTTGGTGTCCGCACGTCAGAGTCGCTGAATCGTCACACTGCACTGTTGGGGACGGGCGACTGGCGCAAAGGAGCCAAAGAGCGATGGGTCGACACCAAGTACGCCAAGGATATCTTCGGTGAGGACGGGCGTGACTTCACGTCCGGCCATCCCGTCTACGACTGGCACGACCGCGACCTCTGGGCGATTCATGAGGAACTGGGCTGGGACTACAACCACGCCTACGACAAGTTCCACCAACTCGGCTGGGCACCCGGCTCGATGCGAACCGGCAACCCGTGGGGCTACATGGCCGTGCAGTCCGGCGACCCACAGGACACCCGTCACCACTGGGCTGAACACTATGACGAATGGATCGGACGCCATGCTGGGATGGACACCGCTTTCAGTTGGGGTGGCGATGCCGTCGGCCCGATGTGCCCCGAAGACAAGACGTGGGAGGAGTACACTGCCCTCCTGCTCAACAACATCGAAGATGAGCATACCCAAGAGCGAATGACCAAGCTGATCGAAGGCCGCCTCGAACGCCACTACGACACCACGCGATCCAAACTCCCTGACTCGGGGCAGTGTGAGATCTGCTCGCTGTCGTGGCGACACATGGCGTCGTCGGTCTTCGAGGAAGTCTACGGCATCCGTACGGGCCAGTCGTAATCACAGTCGCATAGTTTCATAACTACAGAATCTCAACAAACTCAATATGGTAGACACAGACACAGACGGCTCGGCGGAGGAGATCCCGGTGGGCGAAATCGACGCGGAGGAAAGTGCGGACCTCGTATCAGAGGATATGGGTCTCGAATCGTATATCGGCAAGGACATCGATCAGGTGCTGGCTGAAGATGACTACGAGGTGCCGGAAGAAACAATCGACGCGGAGTGGGTCGAGCCGGACGAACTGTACCCCAACGAGTGGAACCCGAACTTCATGCCGGATCACCGGCGTGATATTCTGGTTCTCTCGATTCTTGATAACGGCTGGACCGCACCGATCATCGCCCAGCCGGATGGCAAGATTACCGACGGCGAACACCGCTGGACGCTGGCCAAGGACCCGCGTATTCAAGCCGAAGAAGACCTGACGCCGGACGACAAACCTGCCGGTCTCGTCCCCGTGTTCTACGCGGATCAGAACGAGAAGGCGGCCATGCTGGCGACCTACCAGAACAACTACGCCCGTGGCTCGGACTCCGCACAGGAACTCGGCAAACTTATCGATGGGATGGAAGACGACTCCGAATCCTTTGTCGCCTCTCGAATGGGTGTGACCGAGAGCGAACTCGATCTACTGAAGCCAGACGACAGCGTGCTGGTCGATGATACGACCAAGCTCTGGGACGTGCCATGGGACAAGGATACGACTGAGGGTAACTACACCGAACGGGCGTCGTTCGACATGCTGGAGACAGAAGCCCAGCTACTGTATCACCTGTTCGGTGATCACGGAGCCGCCCGTGGTCTCATCAAGCTGGCGCGGTTCGTGGTCGAAGCAGAACTATACGAGGAAGTCGATAACGTGCCCGAGCCGGATCTGAGTCTCGACTGGAAGGCTCCTGACGAGGTGGACAATGAGTAACGCACCAACCCACGGCGAAGACAACCCGATCATCGATCGCCCGGACGAATATCTCGAAACCCAGTGGCTCCCACGCGAGGAGATCGAGCCGAACGACTGGAATCCCAACGAGATCGAAGACACCGAGCGGGATATGCTCCATCGCTCGATCATGAACCACGGCTGGACACGCCCCATCGTGATCCACGCCGAAGAACACTACATTATCGACGGCGAGCAGCGGTGGACGGTTGCCGAAGACGACGAGATCCAAGCCGACGAGGATCTAACGCCAGAGGGTGTTCCCGCAGGCTACGTCCCGGTGTTCGGAATCACGCTCGATGAGGAACAGGCGAAGGTTAGCACCATCCAGCACAACCGAGCGCGGGGCTTCGTCTCCTACAACAACCTCTATGACTACCTCGATATCTTCAACGAGGAGAATCTGCTCGACGAACTCACGGATGAACTCGACTTTGACAAAGATGGGATGCTCCGTATTGTTGACGACGAAGGCGTGGCCGAAGCCATCCACAAAGGCGGCCACGAACTCAACCCACCATGGGAACCACGTGACATTCGGGAGTTCGACGATACGGAGATCGAAGCCTCAACGCGGACCAGTGGCCTACAGGACAGTGCCGACGGGATGGATAGCGACGATCCCGAGGCTTCGCCGTCGGCCGAACGCGTCACGGCTGTGCTATCCGACGATGAACTCGATAAGGTCAACGGCGTCTTTAGCGAGGACCAGACCGCGGATGCCGTTATGGCCTACATCCACTATCTCGATCAGAACGACATGATCGACGCCTTCCGCGACACAGTGGATATTCAACTCGACGAGGAACACCCACATCCCGACGAGATTGCCGCCGAAGCTGAAAACGAGGACTCCGAGTAGATGGCGTTCCCTGATAGAGGCTCGTTCGACTTCGATGCCAAGCAGTTCGCGTTCTATCAGGGTCGCTGGCAGTTCGGATCGCTGTTCTTCTCGCCCTGCATGTATCTGCTGTCGGACTACCTTGGCTATCCAGCATGGGCGTAGGTCTTTCTGACCTCTGCCATGGTGGCCTGTCTGATGTATCCGATCGACAAGCGGATCTTCAGCGACTGACCTAACTTCTGATGTGCCTCCGGAGTGGCGATAATCGCCACTCCACGCCACTGATACTGACCAATAGGCGTCACTGAGCTTCATGAAACCTTACCTTTACGTGCCACTGCTCGAAAGGATGAGTTGCGATGTGGAACACTTTCAAATCCACGGTCGGTGCGTTGTATAATGCGGTGAGTACAACTTACGAGCAGTTGCAGAGTCCGGGTGCGCCAGTCAACGACAACTACTCGGCTGATGTGTTCGGGCCAGTTTACAGTCACGGCCTTCATTCGGGTGGTGTCTAGTAGATGTCCGGACTACGGAACATTCTGAGTCGGGCGGACAATGCGGACGACATTTCTGACAAACCTGCGTGGAAGATCGGCATCTCGATGATGGCCAGCTATGCGACCGGCGTGTCGCTGATGGCCGGGATGGGGCTTGTCTTCACGATGGGTCTTATTCCGGGCTTCACGTGGCTGTTCCTCAACGGGATCAGCCTCGGCATCTGGGGTGTGATCCTCACGAAGTACCCGCACGTCAAAAGCTGGGTGCTGACACTGCCATGGCTGCTGATTGCCATTCTCTTTGGCCTATTCGGCCCGGCGTTTAACTTGACCGCGTTGAAGTCGTTACTGGTCTCGAATAGCGGCAACGTCGCGTCGTATGGCGTGATGAGTGCAAATGTCGCTACTGGTATCTTGGTCATCGCTGGCCTCGCAGTCTTGCTGTACATCAACCGGTATGGCATCCGCGGTTCCGTGTTCACTGACTTCTGGCAGGTCTGCCTCCAGTTCGGTGGGGTCGCTGGCCTCATTGCCGCAGGCTGGTACCTCGCTGGAGTCAACCCCGGTGCCATCGGCTTCGGCGACAACATCGTCTTGTTTGCTGAGGGCATCGGTGTCGAAGCAGCCCTACTTTCCATCTGGCCCACGGCGATCTCGCCGTTTCTGATGAGCATGTCGTGGCAGCGATGGCAGGCCGCCCCTGAGAGCAAACGACTCGCATCAGCACTGTACGGCGCAGGCTTCTTCAGCCTCTACATGTTCATGGTCGGCATCGCCGCGCTGGTCTGGCAGCCGCACATCATCATGACCACCATGGCGTTGCTCGTCGTGATCGGCGTCGGCACCAGTTCGCTCGACTCCGCCATCTCACTGCACCAGTACGTCGGTCAGCGGTTCGGCTACACCCACAAAATCGGGACGGCACTCTCGGGACTTGCCCTCGTTATCTGGGCAGGCGCACAGACCGCTCTCCCGTTCGGCGTGGCTGACCTCTGGGTATTCACCGCCTCGATCATGGGACCGTACTTCATCGCCGGGATGATCGTCACCACGATCTGGTGGGCAGCCAACCGTGCCAATCCAGAACTTACTGCTGCAGTCCGCTCGACAAGCAAGGGCATTCTCTACTTCCCCGAGAACGTCTACAACCAAGACGAAACTCCAACCGACACGCAATCGACCGTGGACTCGTCTCCTATGTCGTCGGACGACTGAATGATCCCCGCCGCCCGAGGTGGAGATCTATTAGTCTGCACCGAGTGCGGACATACGCAGTGGGAGTTCACCCTACTGCTCCGCCCCACGTGCAACGAGTGTGGTGAACGGGATCTGAACGTCAGTATCCTCTGACCCGCCACACTGCACACTCGTTTCATACTGATATCGATTACCACCCAACCCACTACATTCATGACCGACAATCAATCCAACACCACTGACTCCGACCCGACTCAACCCACAGACAAGTACGATCAACTCTGGGACGACTGGACTGACTCCTATGGCTTCTGGCATGCAGCCATCAATCGCCAAAACCAGCAGATCCCGTGGCTCCGCAACAAGATTACCCACGGTCTCGATACAGATAGAGACGCCTTCCGTCTCCTCGATGTGGGGTGTGGCGAAGGACACGAAGTCCACGAAGCACTGGACGACGTGACCGTCCAGCCACACATTGTTGCCAACGATATCTCACAGGATGTCCTCGACACCTACCACGAGACCAACTCCCCATACATCGAACGCCTTCACTGTGGGGACTTCACCGATCTTCCACGTACGCTGATGGGCGAGTTCGATGTCATGCTGTTCTCCCACTGCCTCCACAACACGGATATCGAGCAGATGCTCATCGACTTCGAGCCGTACCTTGCCCAAGACGGACGCATCCTCGTTCTTCTCGAATCAGCGGACAGCACCATCCAGAAGCTCCGCGATCAGTTCTGGGAGCCAGTCCACGGCACACCACACCCGGAGAACACGGGCGAAGACGTGTGTCGCGCTGTCATGCGTATCCGTAACCGTGATATACGGGTACTCTCTCCGTCGACAATCAGCGACCCACCAACGGAGAGTGAAGCCGATACTGATGCGGCTACTCCAGTTGTCTTCGAGGAGACTAATCAGTTCGACTTTAACGTGGACATCGATCCTATCGACTACACTGCCACGGTCACCGACTACGAACTCCGTCAACACTACATTCCCTTCGGCCTCCGAGCCGACACGGACGAGATCTCGGATACTGTGATGAGCCAAGCCACTACGATGGTCAAGAGGGCGGCAACACACGCCCCGATGGGTGCAATGGCCATCCCACAACGCACTGTCGCACTAACGCTTACACGAGCCGACTGACGGCCTGTTATCGACCCCTGTTATGTGGGCGGTTATAGGGGTCATAACACCCCGTCTTATAACAAACCATCAAATCGCCATACGGCGGTACGATAGCCCGAAACGCTGGCTGTTATATCAGAGAATTTGGACGCGCCTTTGAGTCAGACCGGCGATACAGGGCCTCTACCTCCGGTCTGCGGGCATCTCAGATCCGGCCTCTCACACCGAGTCAGAGGGGCAACGGTGAAGGCAGTGTCCCACAAACTCATGATCCAGAAACAGCATGCCAAAAGAGAATGAACCGGAAGCGGGTGACGAAGCGGTCAAGACGCATTTGAGTGGCGAGTCAGATGACGATGGGCCGAGTAACGCGATGGGTGTCAGTGCGTCGGACAACGACTCTGACTGGGAGGGACCGGACTACTCGGAGTTGGCGGGGATGGCTCCGTTCGACGGGGAGCCGGAGGATTACACGAGTACCCAACGCCGGGCTGAAATCTATGGGATGATCCGTGATGCGGGCCATCCGTCCAATCTGGAGGCGAATCAGTCGGAACTCGGCAAGCGATACGGCGTGAGTCAGCCACTCATTTCGAAGGACATGAAGAAGCTGCGGGAGTTCGAGGCGGCCCACAACTCCACCCGTGCCAAGGCCGTCATGGGCTGGCTAGCGGAGTCAACCGTCAAGAAGCACATTGCGGTCGCCCGTAAAATGGAGGCCAACAACCAGACGGCGGACGCGGCGGATCGCTTCGAACGCGCCATGGAGACCCACATGGAGTACGTTGACTACCTGTTCGATACGGGCGATCTCGACGAGTCGCCGGACTCGCTAGTTCTCGAAGGC